>ERZ1026986.22-NODE-22-length-87648-cov-11.055826_pt1 | contig 87648 bp, 147 predicted proteins | sample MGYA00519455_ERZ1026986 | MGnify/ENA primary metagenome ERZ1026986 (study PRJEB26926, sample SAMN06164548) | human gut metagenome | biome: ENVO:00009003; feature: ENVO:2100002; material: ENVO:00002003 | host: Homo sapiens | place: USA | collected 2012 ...
GGCTCGGAGATGTGTATAAGAGACAGGTATACGTTCAAACGATAAAACCTAATACTATTATAATATGGACGATAACACTAAATTCGGTATTTATTCCCGGTATGGGTATATTCCGAAACAGTCTGAGCCTCGAACCGCTAAACCTAAACCCGCGGGCTACAATTTGGTAGAGGTTGTCGGTAATCGTGAGAGCGTCATTCAGTCGGCGCTCCCTAACCAATATGGATTACTGGTGTCGAAAAGAAAAGAGCTGATGCGCCAAGCGTGCTACGCAAACGGCGTAATTAAGCTCAAAATCAAACCTTACTACAATTAGCATGGTAAATACAACGAATCCGACCACGGCTATCGGTGAGAATATTCAGTATGCTTGGCCATCCAAGTACACGTTCTTCGGAACCATCGAAGACATTATGAATTATATCGCCAAACGAAAGGAGATCGCCCGCCGTCAGTTGTTGAACGAGATACGTTTGAGCCGTAAAGTGCCTACTGACAATGAGCTGTACGAAGAATACTAAAGAGGAATTAAACTGGCAGTATAAACAGGAGTTTTACTATGGTGCTCTCCCGGAGGAAGCCTTGCAAAGGTATGGAGAATACTGTTGGGAACTGGTAACTGTTGTACCCATGCCACGACAAGAATTTTATACATTTTAAGCGTCCTCGCAATTACTCTGTCTGAAAATAAGTATATTTGCAAAAATTAGCTATGGACATTCGTATTCGTGAGGGCATTTATATCCGCAATGATGCCGCAGGTGTTGAGACATCTATCCGTCCGGAAACGGTCGGTTTCGAACACAAAGGGGTTATTTGGTTCTCTGACGTGACTAAAACGGTACGCATAGGATTCAGTAAGGAATTCTGCAAGGAGAACAAGATGATGTTCCAAGTGGCGCCGTCTATCTCTGACCGTGAAATCTCTTTGCGCCAAGCCCTCTTAATCGTGCAGGAGGGATGCCGTAACGCCGGTATCGACCCTACGGAGGTGATGCACAAACTGAACGAGCTATGATACGTTTGATTGAACGGATTAACGGTTTCTTCGAAGCCAAATCCTCACGGAGGTTCTTCCAACAATGGAGGTGGGCAGGGATGCTTCTCGCGTTCCTAATCGCTTTCCTTATCAATGCCCGATGCGGAGTTATTTTCTGTTTCGGTGTTCAGATGGGGAACGTCTTTCGTGGACGACAATTCAACTGGTATGACTTTGCGGCGCATCTGTTCGGCGTATTCATTTCGCTGGCGATCTGCAATATCGCATTATTCATTGCCAAGATGATTATAAACTATACTGGGATATAGTCTTTCAGCTTCCATAAAGTGGTTATAAAATTCTACGGCTCTGCCTTGCTGTGAAGTCCGGCATCCAAATATCCCAGTAGCCTATCGCACACCCATCTATGCGAGGTATCTGTACAACGGGTGTTTGTGCAGGTAATTGGTTTGGGGCGTACCAACCGTCATAATACAGGAAAACGCCCTACGCTGAGCTATGGTGTAATGGTAACACACAAGATTTTGGTTCTTGGATTATCGGTTCGACCCCGGTTAGCTCAACTAATAGGACATGGACATCAAGGTGCGATGTAGTTGCCACTTAGATCGCTTTGCGGTCAAGAGGCTATCGGGAGCTTAAAGATAACCCAGCTACGCATGTCCTATTTACCATAGGGTTCATCCTCAGTGGTTGCAAAGATTAGTAACATGGTGGAACATGTCGCCGCACAACTCCATCGACGGATAGCGAGTTGTGGGAGAGTAGGTTAAAGTCCTACCGCCAGCTTAGGATGAACCCTTTTTACAGACAATAATCATAACTCATTATATCATGCAACTGGACAAATCGTATGCGTCTATAACTCTTGCGGCTATGGCGATGCACAGAGGATTCGACGAGCATTGCTCTGTATTCATTTCGCCGAACCACATGCAAGAGGTTAGTCGTAAAGCCCTTATCGTAGACGGTGCAGTTATGGACAATCAGTTACTTCCCATTCCGACACTGGAGCAGATACAACGGTGGCTTCGTGAAAAACACAAGATAAACGTTTACTGCGTTTGGCATCTTGTCGATACCCCTCCGTTTAACGGAGTGTGGATTCCGTTTATGGGTGAAGACGCAATAACCTATCAGGGTTCTAAGTTAGACTCCATTCGATACGTGCAGGAAGAATCCGATTACTACGACGCTTTGGCTTTTGCGGTACACAAAGGGTTATTAAAACTCCAAGATTTTAAGGAATAAAAGTTGCTCGGATGGTGAAACAGGTAGACACGCCGGACTTAAAATCCTGTGACCAGCAATGGTCGTGCGGGTTCGATTCCCGCTCCGAGTACTAATTTTTACACACATGGACAAACAAGAACTTATCGCAAAAATTGGCTATTTTGCCCTTTCTTGCTTATATTTGCGGTACTAATATGTAAAGAATTCGCCATTTACTTTACATGTCCGAGAGAATATGTAAAGGTTCTTTACACGTTACCACACGCTCCCTAAGAACGCGGCGTGTTGGTTCTTTCCCATCTTACAAACTTGGAGAGTAGCCGTACTGCCTTGCGTAGCGTCCGGTGAAGGTTCTCCGCCCTATTGTTTATAAGCCCCACGCCTGCATGGGTACAAGCAGGAAGCGGAAGGTGGTTTCAGTGCGCAACGAGTTTGACACCGACCGCGTTTTATAAGGGACCTGCCCGAAAGTAGAGTAAGGCGCAGGTGAATACCGGTGACAAGTCCGGCTACCAACTATGTTCATCGCAGGCTGGTGCAAGTGCAATATACTGCCACGGGGTCCCTTAATTTTGGAGAGTTGGCTGAGTGGTCGAAAGCACCTGCCTACTAATCAGGCGTACCGTAAGGTACCGGGGGTTCGAATCCCTCACTCTCCGCTATAACCCTTTCTTAGAAATTTCCCCTTTTGAATATGAAAGCAATTATCACAAAGAAAACTGAGTGTTTTCCTACCGAGTTATTTCGAGAGTCACTTAGTGACAATCTTTTCGATTTCAAAGAAATCGTCACTACTGTATACTTTATCGGCATTCCGATATTCTGTGCCGTGAAGAAATTAGGGAACAACAAACCTAAGAAGAAATTCAACGTTTTTTTCAAAGCATGAAGATTAGTAAACTTCGAGAGTTTCGTGATCGGGCTATTGATAATGTCCGATTGGATTTTTACCCTGCGTATGATGCGTGGGGTATTTCTTTTTCGAGTAGTCCGGAGATCATTTATATCCGGAGTACCTCTGAGATGTCTCGTAAACTTCGAGAAATTCGCCGTAACTATATCTTAGGCCAAGTGCGAACGTATCGTCGGGAGCTTTACGAAATGCGGCGACAAGGGTGTTTTCAGTACCTTATGTCCTGCTTGCTGACAAGATTTATTTGCGGACGCCCGTAATTCGAAAAAGTTTCGTATATTTGGGCATCAGATAAATCTTAACTATGGCTCTTGACTGTAACAAAACCGACGAACAACTGGGCATAGAAATCGGCAAACTTCTTTCCGAAGCTGGTGTCGAAACCCCCTGTATCAAATCCGAGTTTTCCGACAAGGAGAAAATTGAAATGATCCAAGCTGACTTTGCGCATATCATGCTGACACTCGGTTTGGCTCTCTCGGATGATTCCCTCCATGAAACACCGCGACGTGTCGCCAAGATGTTCGTGCGGGAAATCTTTTGGGGACTCGACTACAAGAATTTCCCCAAGTGCACCACTATTGCGAACAAGATGGCTTATGATTCTATGGTAGTGGAGCGACACATTAAGGTTACTTCCAACTGCGAGCATCACTTCGTTCCTATCCTCGGCGAAGCTACGGTTGCGTATATTCCGAACGGTCGAATTTTGGGTCTCTCCAAGATGAATCGTGTGGTGGAATTCTTCTCGCGCCGTCCGCAAGTACAGGAGCGTCTTGCTGAGCAAATCTATCTGGCACTGTCTTATATCCTCGGTACGCCGAGTGTGGCCGTCATCATTAAGGCGGAGCATTTGTGCGTTCGCACCCGTGGTGTAGAGGATTACAACAGTGATACTATCACTTCCAAGCTGGGAGGTGCTTTCGACGAAAGTTCCACCCGTGCAGAACTTATGCAACTTATCAAACAATAAAATTATGGGTTGGATTGGTATTCGGGGAATCCGAGTTTCCACCGACATTTTTACGACATATTTTTCGTGTGACTACGAGAAGTGCAAAGGCGCGTGTTGCTGGGCGAAAAATAAGGTTCCTACATTCGGAGGTGCTCTGACGCATGATGAATGCGCAGAGATTCTCCGGAATCAAACTCTTATTCAGTCCTACGTGTCGCCCGAAATGCGCAAGAAGTTCGCACGGTCGCCCATAGTCGCTTCACGGGATTACTCCACATCTGACGGGCGTTCCTACGCAATGGAAAACTACAAGGGCGGTTCGTGCCTGCTTTCCCGGCGAGACAAAAACTGTTGTGCCTTGGAACTGATGCACGCCGAGGGAAAAGGGTTGTCGTTCTCCATTCCGGTTTACTGCTCACTGTACCCCTTAGTCTGGCATAATGCTGAGTTGCGACTGGATTTATCTCACTTGTGGGATGACCAATGCTCTACGGCTTTCGACAAGGGGCGCCGTGAAAAAATGCCAGTATGGAAATTCGTCGAACCATCTATCAGACGACTTCTCGGCGATGAATTTTATACCGAGTTGGAAGAATACGCTAAACACTATAAGGAATGTTTGGACAAGACCTTTCCGCAATCGACATAGGGCTTATTTGTACCGTGATCGTTGCAAGTATTTTGGCTCTTACGGAATGTTTCATTATTTTTTCGTATCTTCGCCACAAGAGATTCGAACGTGCACGGGAAGTAGAACACTACACTGACTACACACATGGGAACTTGGTGATGCGTGTGTACAAAGCGGAGTTTGAATTTCAGGCAAAACGAGACATCCCTCTCTCCAAAATATTGGATGGGGGAGTACTCTCTCAATACTATATGTGGATTTTATTCGAAAAGTAATGGCAACTGTAAATCAAACAACTCTGGACAAGTTACTGAACTTGGCCGCTTCGTGGCAGGTGTTCAACATTAAGGTGCACCAGTACCACTACAACATCAGTTCCTCTAATTTCAGGTCGCTCCACGCTCTTTTCAAAGAGCTGTACGAGGATGCCGACGAACGGTACGACGAGGTTGCAGAACGTCTGCGCCAAATCGGTCAGAAAGTCGTGCTTTCGTGCGCTGACCTCGCTCGGCGGAGTGCTGTTTCCGACGATAACAGTGCGGCTACTCCCGAAGCTATGTTGCAGGGAGTGGTCGATTCGTTCGCCGCTATTACGACGCTTCAAACCGAGATTTGGTTCGAGAGCGACGAACAGAAGGACATGGTTACGAATGACCTCATGGTCCAGCTCAACAAGTATATCGACCTCAAGAACTGGATGGTTACTGCCCAAATGGGTAAAGAGGTCGTGCAAACCAAATAAACCCTACAACTATGGACGCTAACGCTAAGAAAGTGTTGATTTGGATTGGTGTCGCTATCGCCGTCCTTATCATCGGAACTGTGGTGTGGAATATCCTGCCGAAAGGATTCCGCATCTACACAACTATCGGTTGGGTGCTGGGAGCCGCTGTCGGTTCGTTTGCCACCTACAAGGGCTACAAGTGGTGGCTCGATAACGTTAAAAAGGAGGTAAAGAAATGACGACGTTCGATTTTTCCCACGCAATCGGACTTCTCCGGGAGGGAAGGTGCATTGCACGTACCGGTTGGGCCGGTCGCGGTCTTTTCGTATTCAAACAGGTTCCGTCGAGTATCGGAAGCGAGATCATCCCGAAAATGCAGTCGGTTCCGCAAAAGGCCAAGCAAGTCATCCTGCGCACGGTAGGTCATATCGACTATGAGAACCAGTGCGTTATCTACGATACGAAAACCGGCATCGCTAACAGTTGGGTCCCCTCGATCAGCGATATGTTCGCCGCAGACTGGTACGAGGTCGAATGAAAAAGGTTCTCCAAATAATCTGCGCCGTACTGCTGTACATTTGGCAATTTCCGCAGAATCTTGTGGGGTTGTTCATGCTGTGGTACTATCGGGGGGAACGTCGTGTTCATAAAGAGAACGGTACTGCCTTTTACGTCGTACCCTCTATGAAAGGCGGGTTCTCTATGGGACGGTATATCTTCATCTCGAAGAACTCAATACTTCGGGAACCCGTATACGACCATGAATACGGGCATACTCGGCAGTCTCGGAGACTGGGTTGGTTATATCTGCCTATCGTTGGATTGTGCAGTGGGATTCACTGCTTATGCTACAATGGCAAGGGCGGTTACTATAACTACTGGACTGAACGGTGGGCAAATAAACTCGGTGGTATCGAGGGGTACTCCGGGCAGTATCATTACCACAAAGAGGGTCTTATTCACACTGTGTACGCTGACTTAGCCGCCAAGGTTTCTTGGTTCAAATAGTTTCTTCATTTTGTTTCGCTTCATTGTAAGCGTGAGGGGAGTGCTTCGGTGCTCCCCTTATTTGTTATTAGCTGATTCTTAGCCGTTTGGAATTGTCAAAAATTTTTATTATATTTATATATGCAGGAAACTATTATGTCGATTGGTAATATCGACGGTAAAATCAGACTATACAGGGTTCTGCTATGGTGTAGGGATTGCCGACATATTAAAACCGCACTTACCCCAGCTTTGGACACGTACCAACTGGGTTATGGTAACGCTGTGGCTCAAATATGTGAGAACGTTGCTTATCCTTGCCATCTGCATGTAAGGCATGATTCCGAAAAACCCGAAGACGAACCCTACATTTACATAAGTCGTTACAGCGGTAACGGGAAACTTTGTTCAGATTATCTCGATTATCTCGACTGGGAGGATTTGTTTTATGATACATAGAACCATTTTTAGAGGGGAACGCGTTTGGAAAGTGCTTGCATTACTTCACCAAGCTGGTTATCAGATAGGGCACACCGTACATGTCTATCCGGAGAGAGAATACGTACTAACTATTGATATTTCAACTAAACGTTCAATAATAGAAAACATCGGTACTCTTAGAGCACCTTATTTCGAGTGGGAGGAATTCGAGGATTTATTTCTATGAAAAACTCAATCATAAATGTTTTTGTCGGGCCTTTACGCTGTGACGAGTTCGTGAAAGGACTAATACAAGCCGGTTATAAGGAGGGAGGTTCCCTTACCTCTGAGAGTACATTTGACAGGAATGCCGCTAAGATATTCGAAATTTCCATAAATAACAAATTGTTCTCTATGAGATCAATTAATGCAGGTTCCCCTAAATTTGATATGAATTCATACGATTTCGCTGATTTATTTCTATAACGATGGCTAAAGTTACTTGTGTATCTTTCGCGGAAACTTGCTTCTTCTGTCGATACCTCTATACGCAACAGCGTTGGGACCCCCATGAAGAAATGATTCACATATTTAATGGCGATGGGGTTGTTAATGTATATTCTCTAAGCAGTCTTTTGAGAGGTCTCACAAGTGTAGGTAGTTGGTCTGCCGTTATTGTGGATGTCACTTATGCAGAGACAGGAGATATTAGGATCACCCGTAATGACGGTGTTCGGAAGACCACTCTACGGCAGTATTTCGAAGACGCTATCTTGGTCAGTGTAGGTTGTGACGCCGACACACAAGCTATCCTATCTTCGAATTATTGCCTTGATAGATTTCCTACCGGCTCTCCAATAGTACACGTCCTTACTGATGATGAATTGGACGCGGTACGTCTTGTAGAGGTTCCGGAAAAGTTCTTTTTGTCTAAGGTACCCTACTTTGCGTGTATTATTCTCAGATACGGTAGGATAAGTGTCATTCATGCTGATCGCAGTGTTATCCATACCCTTTCCATGTTAAGCATTGACGACTTTGAAGATTTATTTGGATGATGAATATTACAGTACGTGTAGAATCATTAGGGGAACTCCGAACATTATGTATTTGGTATCAGAGCCGAATACACCTTATGGAGTTTGAGATTAAGTTTCCCCGACTTAATCAGGAAGTTTCTGCTACTGACTTACTTCGTTATGATCTTGTGACAAGTGAGATACCCGGTTATGTTCGTATACAGGATAAACCATACCTTGAGGTAGGTGCTTTCCCTGTTGATTTTCCGGATGCACTCACTTTTGCAGACTGGTTAGATTTATTTTCTTAACTATGGGTAATATTGTAAAGGTCGAATCCTCCGACCAACTTTCTAAGACGCTTCTTTCGTGGTATGAATCCAATAGAGCACCTCTTAGTTCGAAAGTAATACAGACATACACTGGTGCAGATTCGTCGTACATGTACCAGTCTTACATGGAGATTTATGTTAATAGGTACACATTTCCCTGCTTTATTTTCTTAGGGAGTGTGTCCATCGTTATTCACGAGGATATTCCTAAAGATTACGATACCAGTTCTGCCTATACATATAACGACTACATGAGAGAAATGAAAATACGGGATTCTTTTGTTCATGTTCGCACCCCATTCGGAGCTGGTACGTTTGAGCAAAGTCTCCGAGAGGCTGGTTATACTTTAGTGGCCGATGGTGTCGACACTACGGGAATTTCAGGTTGCTATATTATTCATCCTGCTAAGAAGTGGTATATCCGCATAGAGCTTAAATCGCTTCCAAGAGATTTTTTGTCCGTGATTGATTTTACCGATTTATTTTTATGAACTACGAAAAAACCTACTCGCTCAGGAGTGTTGACATAGAATATATGCCGCATAATTATATCTATGTTCAGGTTTGTGGGGAGCAAGTGCCCGAACTTATTTCGTTATTGCGGGAGAACTCTTATGAAACTAATGTGGACTTGGAGTCTTATTCGGGTCTACTTGACTTTTGGGTGTGCATGGACACCCGGTACAAAACGTGTTCAGTGAAACTTGCGGATTTTGAAGCTCCTCGTATGAGTTTTTCGGAATTCGCCGATTTATTTTTGTGATGACGAACTTTGTTTTTGTTCGGTTAGAAGCGTCGAAAATGCCACACGTTTCCGAGCAACTTATTCAGTATGGCTACACATGCACAAAAATCATTAAAGAGGCTGGAGGACAAGTAGTACTTTTAATTGATAACGATAAGAAGACCTATTCTTGTCCCTCGTTTACAGTGACTAACTACGAGATAACTTGGGAGGACTTTGTTGATCTATTTCTATGATAAGAGTATTTGTACCTAACCGAATGAACGACGCATTTAAGATGCTTCTCAAACAAAACGGCTACACTATTGGTAACTCTCAGATAAGTACCAGCACGTTTCACCTTATATACGAGATCATCCCCGAAAAATTGCAGGCGTCGTGTTTTCTGACTATGGATAATAGTCTTAGGGGTATGTCCGTAGATGACTTCACCGACTTATTTTTGTGATTATGGAAAATGTTGTTTTCGTATACGTGGATAAACCACGAATCGACGCTTTTATGGAGCTACTGACTGAGGATGGCTATACTGACCGTTCCCCTAATACGACCGATAAGAAGCGATTGGTTTTTCGAATCTATCCAAAGGAAAAGTTATTTAAGCGAATCATGTACTCCTACGGAACTTGTCTATCGGTGGAAGATTTTATTGATTTGTTTTTATGATTATCTACGACATACATGGCTACACGCAACTACGAAGGTTGCTGGCAATGATACTGACTGCCCGACCTATCGAACTAAAGCAGTTGGCGGCCTACGGCTACTTTTGGCATAACGGTACTAAGTGGACACTGTGGGATATGGAGAAAAGTAAAGGAGCACTATTTCCTCCGGTTACGCTGGTAAAATGGGGTGACGAAGGTATCTTTGTATTTCCGAATACCCTGTTGGATAGTGTATCTACGGACGAATCCGAGATACTGACTTATCTTGATTTTCTCGATCTATTTGAGTAGATTATGATAGTTGCGGTAGAAAATATAGAGCAAATAGAAGCTATCGTTTCATGGTGGGTAAACAAAAATGGTACAAGCATACGCGCAATACACTTTGCATTTACAAATGTATATGAGCGTCATTCGTACACAGAAGCTATGCACCTATTTACATGTTACCTAACTTCGGAAAGTTTTCCGACACCATTTTATTTTAGCTTAGGTCATTATGTATGCACGGTCTTTTTTAAGCCTGTGAATGAACAAACCGTAAAAGAGTCTCTTACTTATAACGATTTCTTGGATTTGTTTGATTAAAGTGTAACTTGAAATGACCAAAGATAACGGACTGTATTTCGTGCTATTATCCTATACGCAAGCGCGTATAATAATGGATTGGTTAATGGTAGTACAAGGTTATCCTTATTTTTACGTAGGGCACAACTTTCAGATAAAACATACAAATTCCGCTGATATACCGCTGGCTTTAACTATTACAAGCATCAGTGTGCACAATAATAGAGTGCATGTATATGGCGAAGTCGATCTCGGTAGAATAATGGTTGATGATTCTGTTTTGTCTTTTGCCGACTTCGAGGAGTTATTTTCTGACGTTACTGAGAGGTTACCGGGAGTTGCATTTTCGGGCTAATTTGCCATTTCCGGGCAGTTGACCTATGTCAACCACTTTTTCGCATTTTTAGAGGACCAATTTTTACCTCCTAAAAACAGCTAATTTCAGAAACCCACGAAAAGTAGCATAATTATCTGCATAAAAATTAATTACGTGATTATACTCCAAAGTGGTTAACCGTAGCAACCAGTAGAAAAAGGGGTAAAAAGGCGGTTGTGTTTCAGTATAGACGTAATTGCAATAACAAGATGCCGGAATAACTATTCTAATTTTATCCGGATTCGCGGAAAGTAATTGCATTATATCTCTTATATTATAATAGTATATAATACGTGAACTACATGTATGCAAGTAAAAGGGTTTCTAAACCCGTGTTAACCTGCACATCGGGTAACGGCCACAGAGGGCCAAGAGTAGCGAGCGCAAGAACGCAAATAGCACACAAGCGTAACGCATACGTGGGAACGTTACCTAATTTAATTAAGATTACTTATGGATAACCTTATATACGTGCGTGTAGAATCTACCCAGCGAAAAGACTTTATTAAATTATTACGCGGCAATGGTTACGAAGATGTGTCGGAGGATCGTTCTCGTTCAGATAATATGCTCTTAGTAGATAATAAGCGCAAACAGTTTATACGGCTACGCTATTTTACTGGTTCCTGTTCAGATATGTCGGCAGAAGACTTTATTGATTTATTTTTATAATTATGGGTGGTAATATATACGTGCGAACAGATGGGTATAGTAAGTCTGAATTTATGCAGCTATTATCTGAAAATGGCTACATTGAGGTAGCTATCAAGAGTACTACTGCTGCTGCTGAATACAGAAATGTATTTATTATTTCTACGGTTCGGAAACGTTATACACGTGTAGTTGCATCCACGGATACAGATATTTTATCCGTGGAGGACTTTATTGATTTATTTTTATGAATATAATAGTAAATAGCTACGAGGAATTAACTGATGTAGTTGGGTGGGTATACTTTACTAATAAGTGGAATATAGGACAAACACGTATAATTATAAATAATGTCGGGGATATTAGCTATACACAGTTAATTTCCGGAAACGTGCATTTAAGATTTCCTGTATTGGTAAGTATAGAACCCTCACGTGTATGGCTATACCGAGTAGAGAATTTCCCCGATCTTATCCCGGATTTGTCTTACAATGACTGGGAAGACTTATTTAACTAACTAACTAACTAACTAAAATAACTATGGAACTTAACATTATTATCCCGCGTATTAAGTGGGCGAGCGCAAAGAAAACTTTTCGCGCGGCTAATTATCAAATTCTACCCGATCTGAATGTTAACGCAGAGGGTAAGCAATTAGTGTTGGACATCGACACTATCTGTAAGAGTGTGTTCGCTATCTATGTTCCTGCTGGAATGGAGCGCTCTGACGGTGACATGGAGTTTGCTGAGTTTAAGACGCAGTACTTACAACCAGCTAACTAATTTTAAAATTGCGGCGGAGAAACTATGATTACTTTCGCGTGCCCTCTGGAAACATTACTCTATATACAGGACGATATAGAGGATTGTGGTTGGATGTGTACTATTGATGACGGCGATGATGTGGAAGTAGTTACTGGCGAAGAACACGTATTAGTAACTATTCACTATGGCCCGAATTTATTAGAAGCTACGTCTTATCCCAATGCAGAAGAATGCCCCGATGGAAATTATTCCTTAGAGGACTTTCTTAAAGAACTGGAACTGGATTAGATTTCTGTCGGTGTCAGCAGAAAAGGACCCCCACCCCTTAAGCGCAGGTTTGCGTGGGCGGGGATGCGGGTAGTCCACATAGGTCACAGAGTAGTTTCGTAGATCGAGACATGTAGTTTCAGTAATCGCATAGGTCACGACGTAGATTTTCAAGATCGAGACATGTAAGTCGAGTAACTGTGCAGAGATGTCGTGCGTGCATCGGTGCGGTGTGCGGAGAACGGTGCGTGTGCGGTGGTGTATAGCGGTGCTGATTGTGCGGTGATAGTTGTGTGGAGACGGTATTGCGGTGCGTGATCGTGTGCGTAGGTGTGAATACGGTGCGTAACTGGTGAATCTGTGGAGGTCGTGTGCGGTGGTTGAAAAATGGTCGAAAATGCGGGTTACCCCGGTAAATCGCCCTCTTACTGGTGCATTGTTCCTGTTTCGTTATAGTTTTCCCGGTATTTTGACCAAAAATAACCGTCTATAATTTTGTTATGTCTTAAGAAATAACTACCTTTGTAATACGATGATTGAACGATACATCGGCAGGTTATTTGAAGCAAAAGATTAACTTAAAATTATACAATTATGAAAAAGACTATTGAAAATGTAAGCAAAGGCGAGTTCATTCGTTTCAAAGAGAATGGCCCGGTTTATGTGAAAGGTGCGTATACGACGCTCGGCTATAAACGTGGTGAAGGTCGTTACGAATGTACGGCATTCGACGATGCAAACAAGTGGCGCAACGTGAAGAAAGGCACCGAAGTATTCGTAGACTTTGAATTCTAATCAAACCAAGCATAACTATGAAAGCACTGAAATTCAAATTCGATCTCGACAACAAAGTAGCGGTATATGTCCCGTCCACTATCGGCGTAGACAAAGTATGCGACACACGCAAGCAGGTTGACGAAACATTGACGAAGCTGTCCGGTTGGTTCGGCGGCGCAACGGCTACCGACGCTATCGGCGGGTGGCAGAGTGAAAGCGGTAAACTGGTCAAGGAGCGTATTACCATTGTGTACGCATTTTGCACCAAGGTACAGTTCACGGAGCATATCGACGAGATAGTCGAATACTGCGAGAAGATGCGCGACGAACTTGGCCAAGAGGCGGTGGCGCTTGAATACAACGGTCAAATAGCATTTATCTAAAACTATATGATTATGATGACGAAAGAGACTGCGCTGACTACGGCCCGCGACTATGTAAAACTCCACGACAAACGCGAAGCCATTACCCACGTGGCTGAAATGACGAGCATGCGAAACTATCTGAAAGACGCGCTCGATACAGGCCGCGGTGGTCAGTATGCAGAGACACGAACCCGCATGAAGCAGGAGTATGATATGCTGATCGAAGCATTTAACGAAGTAATCGAACAAACCTACTAAAAAGCACACAATCATGGCAAAGTATAATTTCTGGGTCCGCACCACGAAGCAGACCAATCACCCGATGAAAGGTATCGAGATGGAGTTCGGCGAATGTCTCCAAATGTTCAACGACTATATGACCCTGCTGGAAAAGCATGGCTGTGAAATCATCGACGCGGAGATTTACCGCATAACCGAACCTGTGTGGACGTACATGGACGAGGAGGATAAACTGGTGCGCGATGCAATGATCGAGGAGATGAACGCTACCGGTAGCAAAGTATTCGGCCATGATGCACTCCTCAAACACAAAGGAGTCACCCTTGATGTACTGGTAAGGGTCCTTTCGGATATGGAGGAACGAGGAAAAATAGTTCACTGCAAGGGCGGCTATATGTTCACGGAAGATGTTAAACCTGCAAACAAGTAATCCGGTATGAACGCACAAATAGTTAAGGGGTACATTGCGGCGAATTATGGTCATATCGTACCGTATAACGCCGAAATAACTGGTAGTGAACTGGCTGACCGTATCGGTGAACAGTACGACCCGGCAGAACCGCATAACCATTACGCGATTGAAGCGGCGGCGGAACTCGGTGGTCGCTGGTCCCGAAAAGGCAACGGTGTAATCGAGTGGAGGAACTGATTATGAAGATCACTGAGTTTACAGACCGTAAAACGGTGCGCGATTTTCTCGACATGTTCGAGAGCGATATTCGCGGTGTTTGCGAGAAATACGGTCTCAACTATGAACGCACCAAGGCGAGCTATTCGTCGAACGTGGTGTCCCTTAGCTGTGACCTGCGCCCAACGGATGTCCCGTACAGCGCAAGTGAGCATGCCCGGTCTGATGCCTTTGCCAAGACACACGGTATTGAATTCGGTGAGCATTTCATCGGTAGCAAATACCGTATTCGATTCAAAGGGGCTATTCGTTTAGCGACTGTCACCGGCATAAGACACTCTGCGCGTAAATATCCGGTGCGGATCGTGCTCGATGACGGGACCGTTGTGGTTACAACCACCGCGTCCCTTAAAGGTGCTTATGACGCCAGCGGGAGCGAGACTACCGAATCTATAAAAACCTATCTTGCGTATACGTTCGACGACGATACGATGACAGACGCCCAAACGACCGCGTGGGACGCAGTAGACGCTTCGATAGCTTGTCTTGTCAGTCGTGAAAAAGAACCTCACTTTTACGAACTTCTCGACGACATAGCTGAAAACTACTGGAAACGCTTCTCCGAAGATACCCAAAACAGCCTCGTGCATACTTTGCGCAACTTTATCGAGAAGTCGATTACCTCCGACGAGGTAGTCCGTAGATTCGAAGAGGTTAAATCGCATGTATATTCCTTTTAGCTATGGATGAAGAACTGAACCAATTTACGGTTGCTTACGTAGCAGAACGACCGTTCACAGAAACGAGTTTTGCCGAATTTTCAGAGCGTTGGTCACGGGAAAGATTCCTGCACGTTCGTGCGGGGTCTCCCCGTAGGCTCGATGATGGCAAAACGATTGAAATAACGTGTGGCTATGACCCCCGACGGTCGGGAACACGATTGGCTAAAGTGGTCACATTTTGCATGACCCGGCTGGCAGAGAAAACCTTAAAATATTAAAATGATGGAAGACAAGGTATTCGAAGAGTTTTACTCATTAGGTTTCGGTAAGCGTTACTATATTTTTGCTTACCAAGTGGGCGGACGAACCTACTATCAAATTAATGATCGGCAATCACATGGTTCCAATAAACAGCCTCAGTCGATAATAAAGAACGGTGTGGAGTTTCCTCTCCATGTTGGTATTACAGCGAGTGAGTTGTTACGTGGAATCGCAATCGCACAAAAACAATGAAAGAGTTTCTGGACCCCTATGACCCTGCGTATCTCGAAGACCCGGTTGACAAAAACCCTTACCGGCTTCCTGACTGGGAACGTGTGAAATGCCGCAAAGTCGGCATACTGCAAAGTTATCTGCGGGCGGCAAAAGTTTCATATGACTGGGACGACGGTTTCCGTGTCGAAAGACAGTTTCATGCCTACAAAGACGCCCGTTATGTGTATGTGTCCGATGACGGCGAGTATTGCTATGGTACCGCTGAGCAGTGCTTGATCGCATCCCGTAAAGTGTCAGACGTTGTACGCCCTTTGTTAAAGTGGTTGCATAAATAGTCCGAGTACCTATATTTATAATAGGGGTGTGCCCGGTTCCTGCGTACTGGTACACCCTTTTTACTCTTGTTCCTCTTTTGTTATACGTTTGTGGTACTTTTGACCAATCATATTTGCAGATAATTTTGTTATGTCTTAAGAAATAACTACCTTTGTAATACAAAATTAATTAAAACACCAAAGCCATGAAAGACAACAAATTAGCAAAGGAACTCAAGGTATCTAAAACCTGTGAAAACTATTTCGGCAGTCTGCTGTATCGCTTCGACGAAGCTGACCAAAAAGCTCTCGCTCTCAACGTCAAAAAACTGACCGGCGTTATTCTCGACCTCAGCGCCTATGACCGAAACGACTTCTACGGCAAAAATCAGTTCTACTTCGAGCTTCCTGTAAAAGGCGGTACTGAAATGTACGAAATCTATTCCCGGTACGGCAAAGTATCCATTGGTGGCTATCAAGATCGGTGCACTCGACTGAGCGACGTGGTGACTCTGATCAGTGACGGCGTTAAAGTCGAGCAGTTCTTCGATGCCTGCTCGATGACCAGCCAAAAGGCCCCTGTCAAAAAGTCCGTACCGGCTGTGCCCAAGCGCACAAAAACGCTGTCCGAAAGTGAGGACCGTTTGTTGAACGAGCTTGACAAACGACTGTTCGACAAGTGGGCCAAGCTGTATGACAAATTCCTTGACGACAACGATTTTGAAGCCATCCGGCCCCAGCTCACCAAAACGGCGGAACTCGCTACCAAAGCAACGCCGTTTGGTATTAAGCTCATTAAACTCACCCAGCGTCCGTTTGGCGCACTGTTCCAGTATTACGGTCTGGCATTCGGTTACAAACTCCGTCTGACCGAAGACGACGAAATTGAATCCGTCGTAAATGTAGTAGCAAACCAGCGTTAATAACCTTAAATCTTATACAGCCATGATTCGTCCTACAATCGTCATCGACAAAACAGCCGCACAAATGGCCTACGCTCTGACCCAGCGCCATCCCAGTAAATACAACTTTAATGAGCTTCTCACGTGGCCGAGTGAAACCCTCGCCAAAACATACCTGCGACACGCTTCTAATATGCGCGAGGTGCACCCCTATTTATGTCAATTCGCACGGTTTAACCGCCTTAATCCCTGTAATGCACACACGGCTGTCCTCTTTTATAAATCCCTCGAATAATCACCGCTAAATCCCACGATAAAATGGCACACGAAATTGCAACCGCCCTTAACGGCAAAGTAGTTGAAATCGACACCACCACTGGCAAATGCCGTCGCGTTATGCACGACTTTGCCGAGCTTGACGAATCCGTGCTCGACACGGTGAGCATGAATCTGAAAATTTACCAAAGCTATCTGCGTGATCGCTTCATCGGTGAGGACGTGCCCCTCAAAAAAGGCAAACTGTATTTCCGCGGTTATCGTATTACGTGCGACGCCGAGAGCGGTTTTCAAATCACCGATACCAATAACGGCTATGCCGAGGTCGATACACCGTTCGAGGGAATTCCGTCGCCGCGCGAACTCGGTGACATGTTCGACGGCAAGAGTGTTATCCGCCATACTGCCGACGAACTGGCCGAAGCCGCTGAACGCGGTCGTAAAAAACTGGCGGAGGAGCGCGAACGTATCGACGAAGTGGTTGAGGGCGAACCCGACTATGAGCTGTTGCGCCGCAAAGTGCTCGCTAAAATATCCGCTATCCGTACCGGTAAATCCGAGAAGATCGACCCGGCACTGGTTCCCGATATGATTCCGTTCAAAAAGTGGCGTATGGCGGTTAACAAAGTCCTCAAGCAGTGGAAAGAGCGTCGCATCCGGTACGCAAAATTTCTTGCCGCGGTCGAACAAATTACCGAGGAGCAAGTATTCGAGGACGTCACCGAACCCAAGCGGTGTTCGTTCGTCGGTACGTTGTTGCCCGACTTCAAGAAAGTCGGTGAACTGGTCGGCAATCAAATCATGGTTGACGGCAAACTGATCGGTGCGGTGTCGTTCCTGCAAGACTATCTGCTTCATTACGAGCCGAAAGTCATGCCGCGGTTAATGCAGTATGCCAACGGCGATATTGACGCGGTTACGCTTCTTAAAGACCCCTATACGAAAGATACGGTTGAATTCAACCCGAAATTGCTGGCGCGTACTGCTGAATCCGCACAAGTGCTCACCGCGTTATTTGCCAGCGTCGGTCTCGAAGCACCGCAAGACGTATACTATGACGACACGCTGAAAGTCGGTGACAAGATTCTGTTGTGGTACAACGAACGGTGGAGCAAGAAAACCATCCTCCGTGTCGAAGACAATGGTATTTTCTTCTCCACGGAGTTTCAGTTGTTGAAAGCTGACAAATTCATCAAATTGCCTGCGGAAGAAACCGAGGGCGACACCATTAACGAAGAATAACAATGTATCGTAACAACGCACAAGGGCGTGCTGACGCCGCCAAGAAATTTACCAAATATTTTGGTAAAGATGGTCTGAACTTTTCCGATTATATCGACGATAAGGTCAGTGCCGTAACTGGCATAGTAGAGTTCGACATTATCAAATTTGACGAGAGGCTTCACGAAATTGTCGGCAACTATGAGGAGCAGTACCATTGCTCCATGAAAGAAATTATCAAGCGTCATTATGGTAACGATGCCGCTAACTTTATCGAAAACCTCTTATGATCCAAGAAAAAAAACCTACCCAGTGGCGCAAGTCTCCGGAATATCGTGAGCGCGTTCAACAAAGTTTCCGAAAGGCTATGGTGTATCTGTACGAAATCTGCCGGAGTACTCCTTATCGTCCGCGGCAAGGTTTCACTGAGGTGTTCTCTACGTGTGGTTTATCACGGAGCGCCATCCGGTCTTTCCTCCCCGCGCTGGAGAAAATGAACGTGGTAAAACGGTATGGAACCAACCAAGGTATGCGCGTATTGTGGTGCTTGCGTGACGTGACACCTAACGACGTGGAATTTGACACGATGTGCCACGAGGTATACACAATGTATATCCGTGACAATTTTAGCTGGAAATTGCCTACAAAACTGAGCGATTTCTCTGACGAAGAAATTAAAAACGAGGCTCTGCGACGGGGACTCTTTAACAATTAAAACTATGAGCAAAATATCTATTTCTAAAGAATTCGGACTCAACCCCACGGTAGAAACCTGCTTTATCTGCGGGGAGGCCATAGGAGTTGCCCTTTTGGGGACTGCCTACAAAGACAAAGATGGTAAAGTTGCCCAAGTTCCTCCGCAGGTATGCTGTGGTCACGCCTGCGACGGCTGTTCCAAGATTATCGCTGACGGCGGTATCTTCTTTATCGAGGTGCACGACGGTGAAACCGGCGACAATCCTTATCGGACTGGTCGTGTCATTGCCATCAAAGAAGACGCGGTTAAACGTGTGCTCAAACAGTACGCCAAGGTAAACTACGTTGAGCAAACCGAATTCAACAAGTTGTTCCCTAAATACGAAAAGATCGACTGATGAAGATTCCAAAACGTGAGCTAATGATTCTCACCGGCCAGCTCTGTCCCTACTGTAATGAGTGGACAGAGCTACGCGAATCCGGTGAATTCTACGACAAGGATTTCGGACTTCTGTACGTGTGTCCCAAATGCGGAGCATACGCAGGTGTCCATCGTGGAACTATCAACGGTAAGGGGAGTGTTGCCAACAAGGAACTTCGTGACGCTCGCAAACGAGCGCATCTTTATTTCGACGCTATCTGGCAAAAAGAACTTTCAAGCCGCACCCAAGCGTATAAATGGTTATCTTTGCAGTTGGGAATACCTGTCGAAATTACCCATATCGGGATGTTTACTGTTGAACAGTGCGAAAAGGTAATCCGTATTTGTAAAGAAAGGTATGGTAAATTTATGCCGAAATAAACGTTCTCCGGAGGAGATACGGCGCATCGACATTATTGTTTGTTCGATGGAACAATACATGGACCTCTACAACTGCAACGAGGACCAGTATGAGAGAGACCTTTGCAGTGTTACTTTCGACGAGGCGTACTCGTTTCTTATGGGAGCGTTTCGAAATCTCGAAGAAGTTAACGACCCTATTCCTGCAAGGAAAAACAGGATTGCTTCGATATACGTAGAAAAATTAAAATTTTGGATCGACTTCAAATGGAACTCCGTAGCTTCAATGTCGAGAGAGTCTACTCTGATTGTGTAACGTGTGTGCTTGGAAATGACATAGGCACGAAAAAGGCCATGCTCGATCTGCACGCTGACGATATACGGGATATGCTGTCCCAAATAGAGACTGAAACCATAGGGACCACTGTTTGCAATCTTTTCGGTTTGTGCCATATCCGGAAAGATGGTGAGCAGTGGACCCCCTATCTGCAAATAGTAAAGATGCTGATGCTTCTTGGGCGCCGCCTAAATCTCGTTGATTGGAAAGGGGCGCTCGAACGAGAAACCACTATAATTTTCAAACTATGAAAGTAACCGAAAAAAAGATATTCGGTGACAAGCTCACCGTTACGACAAGTACCGGAAAGGTTGTCGGAATATTCACTGTCAAGAAAGTCTCTGACGGGGTTCTCACTGTGGAGACTAACGATACCACGTTTCGCATCCCGTTATTCGAGAAAGGGAAACGTATTTCTTTGAATGAATACCGGAGTGCCCTGTTGCAGGAGATTGAAACCCGTTACGGGACACTCGGTAAATTCGCCGTTTCCCCGGAGGGTCTAAAACTGCCTGCACGATACCGAAAGAATCTGCGTGCGTATATGACGAATAAGAACCGAGCAACAATGCCCGTTTTAACGCTGATTGCCCGTGCTTTGGGTCTTCCCAAACGACGAGCTTCTACCGCGTTTTCCCGTGCTTTTTTTGTTGATCTGACCCGGTAACCGTCCGACCGCATAAAGTCGATAAAACCGCCCGAAAAATGCCCTTTTCGGTGCGGTTATTTTTGTACCTGTTATTGTCAAATACCAAAGAATCACTATATTTGCGTATAACTTAAAAACCCCGGTATGAAAAAGGAGAAACAGATTAAGGTGTATACCCGTCGCACCAAATCCGGTAAGATGGTTACGGTTAAAGCGCATACCGCAAAATACGACGCCGCTGATATGGCAAAAGAAGCGCTCAAAAAGAAAGGTGCTGGTGACGAGTTTGAACAACGGTACAGGTCTCAGCTCGAAAAGAAACCTGCGGGTGCCGGTTCTACTGGAAGAATCAAGAAAGAGACCGACCAAGACAAGGCGGCTAAACTAAAGGAGGTGGTTGCCAAACTTAAAAAAGCAAAGGCATCTGACACCCCTAAAACTAAGCCTGCTTCAAAGACAGATAGTACTGCCAAGAAGCAACCTGTTGGTGGCGGTTCTACCGGAAGGGTTAAAAAGGATGCTACAATTAAGAAAACCGTTCCTACAAAATCTGCGGATTCCACGAGTGTGTCGTCGGCAGATTTTAAGACATAGTATCACGACCCACATTCTGCCGCTGGAAAGAAAGTTGCCACTCAATTACGAAAGCAACTGGGTATCTCTCAGTATAACCGGCTGAATAAGCAGGCCGACGAAAGCTACTCTACCCGTGGGCATTTAGCCATGTACAAGTCCCTCAGTGGTACGCCTGCAAAAACTCCTGCCGGAGCTGGTAGTACTGGACGTACTAAAAAGGATACGGTGTCCGGGTCCACTGGTAAGACGAAAAAGAAGTAATTTGCACTTTCTGAAATAATAGACTATATTTGCGGTAGCATCAGCAACGATGCTACCCTTTTTTGTACCTATGCAGATTGTTTCGTCGAATATTCGGACGGCTGACTATGACCGGCGTACACGAACGTTAAGCATGACGTTCATAAATCGACCGAACTGGCATTATGAATTTTTCAACGTGCCTATCCGTATATGGACGAACTTTCTGAGAGCTGAAAGTAAGGGGCAATATTTTTCGACCTATATCCGCGACGGGTATCAATATCGTAGAAGTTTCAGAAGAAAATCGTAGAAGTAATGGCAACTATCACACGGGTATTTGAGTTTGACGCCGCACACCGGGTAATGAATGAGCGCGTAAAGTGTTTCAATCTGCACGGGCATCGTTTTCGGTTGGAGGTGACCTTTGACATTTCCCAAGAATATTGGGGCCTTGGTTATCCTATCGACTTTAAGGAACTCAAACGAATCTTCGGTGGATTCATCGACCAATTTTTAGACCACGCCTGTATTCTTAATCCGCAGGATGACGAGATCATCAACATGTGCGACAAAAATAACTGGCGCATGTGGGTAATGGGTTTCTGCCTGCGGGATATTGACAAGAATCCCTCTGCTGAAAATCTGGCTGACGAATTATTCGTTGCATTCAAAGAACTGGCGACATTATGTCCCGAAAAGTTTACCATTAATTCAGTTCGGCTGTATGAGACGCCGAATTGTTGGGTTGATGTCAATTCGTCCGAGACCGAATTAACCGAAACATTCCGACACTCTCTTACCAAGTGGAGGGAATCTATGGGTAACTTCGAATATGACGCGAGAAAATGCCAGTAAGAAAATCCATAAAGGAGGAAGGCTTCGTATTTGAAACCAAAGGAAAGAGTGCCGAAAGTATCGACACCTCAAGCGTTGAGGGTAAGACGGTCTCTTTCGACGCGCATTTCATTACGAACCGTATCATGGAGTTCGGTAAGATTCTTACCGGCATACCTCTGTATGAATATCAGGAAGCCATTGCGTATCGGATCATTTACTCGGTAATCACTTTCGAGGGTAGCGTTCTAACCGTCCTGCTGTCCCGTCAGTCGGGTAAGTCCGAGACAATGGCTTTTGTCATTGATACCCTAACCGTCCTGCTTCCGGCGCTTGCTAAAGTACTGCCGGAACTGGAACAGTTCTCCACTGGTTTCCGTGTTGGACTGTTTGCGCCGCAATCGGATCAGGTTGTAACGACTTATTCGCGTGCTATGACAAGACTTAATTCGGCCAATGCCGAGATGATTCTCTCTGACCCGGATATTTCGGTATCTATGGAAAGTAACGTGCGCTTGTCACTGAGTAACGGATCGTTCTTGGCCGGACAAGTCGCCAGTAAGCAATCCAAGATCGAATCCAAGACGTATGACCTTGTAATATGTGAGGAGGCACAGGATATTGACGACTTTATCGTTCAGAAGTCTATCGAGCCTATGCTTTCGGCTACCGGTGGTACACTGCTTAAAGTAGGAACTACCGGTATGACCAAGAACCACTTTTGGTATGAGATTCAGGCGAACCGTAACCATGACCGCCGATTGAAAGACCCACGGTTACGGAATCACTTCGAGTACGCATATAAGGAGATCATCGCCGCCCGTCGTAAACAGTATGAAAAAGACGGTAAGAAATTCCACCTCAACTATGAAGCGGACGTGCTTCGTAAAAAGGAACGTTGGGGGGAGGATTCCCAAGCGTTCAAACTCGCGTATGCGTTACAGTGGGATTTGGAGAGTGGTATGCTTATTACCGATAAGGAGTTCAACAACCTGCTGAATCGGAAACTCGGTTATCAGGACCCCGATATTCGTGATTTTATCGTTGCCGGCCTCGATATTGGTAAGTCTCCTGCGGAGACGGTTCTTACGATTGGCCGTGTATGGTACGGGGATGACCCGTTCGAAAAACCCTATAAACAGATACTCGCATGGGTATGTTTAGGAGGTCTCGACTACGAAGCCCAACACCATGAAATTCTCAACTATATTGTAGAATACAACATTTCTACTATATTTGCAGACTATACGGGTGTTGGTAAAGCTGTCGTTGACAGATTGATTTATGCCTGCGGCGAACATGTCAATATCGAACCGTATACGTTTACGGCGCAGAGTAAATCTGACATGTGGTTTAATTTTATCTCGGACATTCAAACCAAGCGTATTATTGTGCCTGCGAACAAGCAAGTGCGAGGTACGATGGAGTTCCAAAAGTTCGAGGAGCAAATGAAGAACTGTCAGAAGTATTTCAACGGCCCGTACATGGTCTGTGAAAAATCGGACGGCTACTTTGATGACATGGTAGACAGTTGTGCGTTGATGTGTTTGGCGGCTAACTCCGACCGGCAGGTTGACGATGAAATGGAAGTTACCGATAATCCGCTGTACGATGGAATTACTGCGACTATCGGCGCAATAAGGAGAAACTCTTACACTTAGTGCTATGGGTATAAACACAGGAGGAATGGACCCTACCGGTATGGGTAGTTACACGGGTTATCCGGGGTCGAAATATTGGAATGTTGACAGTCGCCCGTTATCGGAAGCTACAAGCGTTCTGCGGTCGTTCGTTATCACGAATATCGTTCAGGATAGTCAGTGGGAGATTGACCGAATGACGAGGTACTATCTGTTCTGGAAGTTCTACGATGGTCTCCATTGGAAAGACTTCAACGACGGAATGATCTCGTTCAACTATGTTCGGGCATTTATCGACAAGGTTAATATGTTCTTGCTCGGTAACGAGGCTTTCTCGTTCCAAGTAAAGAGCTATTACTCGGACCAAATCGACGATGAAATCGAAAAGATTGCCGAGGAACTGATGATGTACCACTGGGGCAAATCCGATAAATCCCAGTTGGCTTACGAGATTCTGCAAATGGGAAGTATCACCGGCGACTGTTGGATCGGTGCTTCATGGCAAGGCGGTGAATACGAAAAGTACGTCAAAGTAAAGGTGTTCGATTCCCGGCAGTGTTTTCCCATCTTCAAAAACGGCGACTTCAATACATTGGAGCGTTTCTTGGTTCGCCAACCTTTGGACTCCACTAAGGAGCAACCGTACAAACTGTACGTAATACAGTACACCGATAAGAGTATTGAGACATGGTATCAAAAAGATGTCACGATTAACGATTCATCGGTGGCTAAGTACGAACACAAGAAATACCCCAATAAATATGGATTTATTCCGGTCGTCCATATTAAGAATCGTCCGAATGCCGCCAAATTCTACGGAACTTCTGACGCGAGCGACATTCTTAAACTGAACAAGGTGTACAACGAGATGAACCAGCAGATCAAGGCCGTCATCGACTATCACGTAACGCCGACCACGGTAATTACCGGCGCATCTGCCAAATCTCTCAAAAAGGGTCTTGGTCAGATATGGTCGGGACTGCCTGCCGAGGCCAACGTGTTCAATCTTGGTCTGGACGTAGACCTTTCTGCCGCTCTTGAATTTATCAAGGACCTTAAAACGGCGATGCACGAATTATCCGACGTGCCGGAAAATGCCCTCGGTAAAATTCAGGCTATCAGCAATACTTCCGCCGCCGCGTTGCAGATCACCTATCACCCGTTATTGCAACAGGCCAACATTAAGGCTATGACATATGGTGAGGGTATTACCGAGATGAACTCTATGATTCTCCGTATTCTGGAAATCGAGGACCCGAAAAACGAACGCCTTAAAAAACTGCGTAAGTTGGCTCCCCGGTTCCGTTCGGAGATGCGCATTGTTCCCGTTTTTGCTTATGGCTTCCCGAAAGACCGCATGGATGAACTTAATCGTGCCGAAATCGAGCTTCGACTCAAACTCGGTTCACGAAAGGAGATTATGGAGCGTATGGGTAAACAGAACATCGACGCGCTTATGGAACAGATTGATGATGATACGCTTCACCAAGCGTTACTTCAAGCAAAACTTCAAGGGGCTCTCAGTGGAGTTCCTCCCGAACCGGGTATCAATCCGGATGATGATTCCGGTGCTATCGAGGAACCCGAATTGAATCCTAATCCTGCCGAATAAGCTGAAATTTTGATTTTTCAGAAAAACTGCTTACTTTTGGACAGGCTATCAGTATAAATTCTTTTTCGTTTAACTAAAACTTTCGTATTATGGCAAGGTTACAAACTCTCGACAAATCGAATCCGGAGGCACTGCACGACATCGGGCAGACCAAACAGCCTCTCGTCGACCCCAAGTTCGTCAATCCGGGTACTCCCGAATCGGCGCTTGTAAGCCGTGAGCAAATGACGCAGGCTACCGTAAAAGGTGACGGCGCAGAGGTGCTCAAAAACAACCTCATTAAGTAACATCAGAAAACTGTATTACTCCAAAATCGTAGAAATCACCGTATGAATCCGCAAGAAAGAACAACCGTAGCAATTCCGGAGAGTATCGAACTGAATGGCCAAACTTATGTGGTTAAAGATACTCCCGAACTGATGGCGTTCAGAGTCGCCGTCGCTCAAGCCGAGAAATCAAAACTGCACTCGACTTTTGAGACCCTGCGTAACCAGATCGAAACTCTTAAAGCCGCAAATGTCGTTCAGTCGTCCGCTCCCTTCGATCTGAACGCCCTGTTGTCGGCTATGGATCAGAAATTCGTTACGCGGGACGACCTCAAAGAGACGATTGGTGAAGTTATCCAACCCGTTCTCTCGGCTACCGAGCAACAGCGCGTCAACGACCTCAATCAGTACCGGGAGCGTCTCATCCGTGACAACGAGGCAACGTGTATTCCCGAACTTGTCAAGGGTAGCAGCAAGGAGGAACTCGAAAAATCCCTCAAAGAGAGTATCGAGCTTCGAGCCAAGTACAATTCTCCGGTGATGATTCCGGGTGCTCAACAGCAAAGAGTTGTTGACCCGCTCATTGCTCAGAAGATGGCCGAGATGTCAGGGGCCGCACCCGCCGCACCTGCTCCCGCGCCCGTACCGGCAACTCCGGCTCCTGCTCCTGCTCCCGCGCCCGTACCGGCAACTCCGGCTCCTGCTCCTGCTCCTGCTCCCGCAATGCCGGAAGTTCCGTCTCGTGCCGTCCCGGAAGTTTCACAAGGTCCCAATTTCAAGCAGATGACTATGGACGAGTTCCAACAGAAACGCGAACAACTCCTGCACCAGTTGGAAGCTGAATTCGGGAATAAGTAGTAAAAACGTCTAAACCTTATTAAAAATGTTATCTTTTATTATCGCTATCGTAGCGTTCTCGCTCATCACTCTGACGGGTTTTGCTTTCGGTGAAACGACCTCAGCCGGTGCTACTACGGGTGGCTATGTCGCCATTCCGGAAGCAGTGCGTGATTTCTATTCGCGCGAGGTTCTGTTTCAGGCTCAGCCCCGTCTCCGCTTCCTGCAATTCGCCAAGGTCAAACGTGACCTGCAAGCAATCCGCGGCAAATCCATCGTTTTCGTTAAGTACGGCAATCTGAAAGGCGGCGGTTCTCTCGAAGAGACCGATGTTCTCACGCCGGAAGCTATGTCTACGTCCGAGATTGTGGTCCCGGTTAAAGAACAGGGCAACTCGACGCAGGTGACCGAATACCTGCTCCGCACCTCTTTACTGGATGTACTCGGCGACGCTTCGAAATTACTTGCCAATAACATGGCTATCGTCCTCGACGGACAGTTCCGTGACACCGTGCTCAAGACTACCAACGTCGTATACGGCAATGGTAAGAAGTCGCTCGCTACGGTTACGGCTACGGACTATTTCAACACCACTACGGTTAAGGATGCTGTCGAGACGCTCGCTACGAACAACGCTCCCCGGATCAACGGCGACTATTACGTTTGTATCGCCCACCCGCACCAGCTTCGCACGATGCGTGACGACCCGAATTGGATCAACGCCAATACTTATATGGGTCGCCGTCAGCTTTACATCGGTGAGGTCGGTATGTACGAAGGTACGATTTTCGTGGAAACGACGCAGATGCCCGTACTGGATGCCACCGGTATTCAGGAAAAGTATGGTAGCGGCGCTACGATTACGACTGGCTACGAGGCCGTGTTCTTCGGTGAAAATGCCTACGCTTGGGCTATCGCTCTCGACATTGAGCTTCGTGACGACGGTGTCGTGGAGCTTGGTCGTAAGCATACGCTGGGCTGGTATGGTATTTGGGGAACCGGTATCATCGAGGAGAAAAACATCGTCAAGGCTCTCACCGCGTAAGCGGTGGGGGTCTTCCCTTAACCTTTCAAATCTTATATCATGGCAAAAAGAATCGCATCCGAAGTTGAGGAGCAGGAGGGTGTCATCATCCCTGCTGAAACTCCCGTAGAAAAAGAAGAAATCCAAAAAGAGGAGAAAGCCGCTCCTGCCGCGCAGGTCAAAGCCGCGGTAAAGAAGGTCCGCATCCACTGCATCGAGGAGGTGGACTGTATCATCGCCGGGGTTGCCTACAACTTCCCCAAAGGAAAAGAAGTCGATGTGCCCGCTGACGTTGCGGCAATTCTGAACAACAGTCAGAGGGCATACAGAATGTAAAATCTATGCCTACCACTAAGGTAACTTTGAACGAAATTATGACAGCGGTTCGGGAGTTAACTTTCGACCGCTTCATAATTCCCGCTTTCGCTATTAAGGCGCAAGAAGGGTATGTCATTGACATTGTGCCCCCGGCGGTAAATCCGAACCGGGTGACGCGCGTTATAGATGGTGGCGACGCCGGTTCCGACTATACCGAAGGTGAACCCATTCCGGGAGACGTAATAATAGACGGTGGCGACGCAGCATCCGTGTATACGGATAGCAAATACTATTCGGGGATTGATAAACTCCCCGGAACTTCTGACCCTACTGTGCTCACGCGGGTAACCGCAAATGGCGCACTGACTGTGGAGGCTGGCGGTTACCTTGAAATTCGTAAAAAAGATGAACCCCAAGGCGAACGTTTCTATTTCACGGAGTACATTACTCTGAATGATCTGATGGACGCCTTTATCGAACGAGGAGTTGTAGTGGCGTACACGCCATATTTCAAAGGTGACGAGCCGTCCATTTCGTTAGTCAAAGTTTCCGGTCGTAGCTTAGATACGGACCTTACGGTATTCCGTAGGTATTTCTTTTCCGACATCGAGATAAAAGAGATGATCCGTTGGTACTATTTCCGTGTTCTCGACATTAAGAACGTGGAGCTTACCGACGAGACCATAGGTAAACTTATCCGCCCCTCTGAACGCCACATGGCAATTTGGGTATCGTATTTTCTCGTCGATAAACGACGGGTGTATGAGAACGCCGCAAGTGCAATCGGCCAGTCTTTTACTGATGGCTCTGACTATACTGGCTCTGCTACAAACGGCACTCCCTTATCGACCACGGTTCAGATCGGCTCAGTATTCTCAATTACGGAAGACGCTACGCAAGGGTATTTCTATGAAGATTTCAACCGGGTCGGTTCCGACAATGTTTGGGGCGACCGTTATTCGTTTTGGTATCGGCTTATGCTGTACCTGCGGAGTTTACTGGAAGATACTTTCGGCGATTACTCACTGCGTAAGGACAACGTTATTCCGGGCTATATTCAGCTTACGCGCGAATTGGATTTCAGAGCATACTACGACAGCTATCCGTTTACTTTGTCGCCGCTGTCGAGAGGTATACTCTCAAGAGTTCCGTAGGATATGCTTCTTACCAAAGGTAAATTCCAACAATACCGGGCTATATTTTATAACAAATTGAAGCAGACCCCGTATAAGATTTCACTCGAAATCGTTACGGTAGAGGACCCGACCTCGGAAGGGTTTTCAATCGAAGAATTTGTCGGTAGCTCTCCAAGAAGTTCCCGGTTTTACGAGTTTCAGGCCCTTTATGAGCGTGAAATTCCGTTGCGTACCCGTGAAAAATACGGGCTTCCCAAAGAAGTAAACGGGATTGTGTATCTGTCGCCGCTCCAGCTTGTCCCTGTACTGGGAACGTTTAAGTTGGACTGGAACAAGACCAAAGTACACTTTGCCGGCCATACGCAAGTTGTTGAGAAGATCGAATATTTGGAGCCATTGTATGACAGTTGCGTAGGTATTCAGATTTTTGTCAAAGACGACCTCAAAGCATAATGACAACAGTAAAAACGCACAAGCGAAAGGGGCGTAATAAGGTGTCCGTTGTACGGAAGCATGACCGAAAGGATAAAGTTTCCGCTCTGCGCGGCGCCAAGGACTTTTCTGAAAAACAGCGTGACAAACTCTCGTCGAAAGGGGAGGCTCTCCCCGACGGTTCTTATCCGATTGCAAGTAAGCGTGATTTGGCCAATGCTATTTCGTCGTATGGCCGCGCTAAGAATCCCGAAATAGTCAAACGCTGGATTGTAAAACGTGCGAAAGCCCTCGGTGCGAGTGAGATGATCCCTAAAAACTGGTAGCCCCATGAAAAAGAAATCTCCAGCCACCGCAAACAGTGTTATTCCGCGTTACCCCGAATTACAGCGAGTGATTGTACGGGAACGAACTCCAGCAACTCCTATTCGTGAGGAGAACGAGGTTCTCGCCGCGTATCAACAAGTAGGGAACATTCCCGACCGTAGCACCAGTAACCAATTTGGCGCTCCGCAGGGTTTTTACCCGAATAACGAATGCTAAACATGAAAGACGGAAACGGTAAAGCAAAAATCTGCCCCAAAACGGGGCAACCCGAAATGGTAAAGTGGGGAATCGGTGACGGTACGCCGCCATTGACTACGGACCCGGAAAATCCCATCAAGCCGTTCGCCACGTATGTCGAGGAAGATGACCGGCGATGAAGATTCCTGCGTTCCCTGCTGTTAGGCTGGCTTCTATGGTTCCTCGAAATATGCGGAAAGTTCCCAAGTCATATTTGAAGAACCCAAAGTTCAAAAAGCCGAAAGTCTCCGCATTCAAAAAGGATATGGATAACCTCGGTGCTGAAATTGCTGAGGAATTTAAGGAAACGGTCATTCGCAACATCAAGACAAACTACTATGGGTTTCACTTGTCGGCGTCTACACTGCGGCAGAAATCGGGGGAAACCCCGCTTATTGACAGTGGCGTGATGCTGGATGCCATCTATCGGGAGGGTACTTTTGTTTCGGTGGAAGACACTCCACGCACGGATAGTCCCCTTACCAATTTGGAACTCGCCAAGGTACACGAATACGGCACAAAGGATAAACATATTCCTGCGCGTCCGGTATGGCGAAACACTTTCCGGGACTACAAACCAAAGGCCAAAAAACGAATTCAGAAATTCTTTAAGACGAACGGTAATGGGTAACGTATCGGTCAAGTCCTATAAACGCAGAAGCACGAAAGGTAAAGTTTATACCGTTCGTGCGTACTCACGTGGTGGGGGTAAGAAGCCAAACATGGGAAATATGGAGATCAGTCGCGGTGCTGAAAAAGTTTCTGACGCCGAGATTCAGAAGTACTATGACAAACAACAAGAAGAAATGAAGGAGTTTGTCCAAAAACTTCAAGGGGTTGCCAAAGAGTACGGTGTCAAAGGTGGTACTGAGGCTCTCCTGCAAACTCCTGCCGCCCGTAAGAATCCCATCGCCGCGGCTAAACAGTCTGCACGTATAGAGACCGACCGGATTATGAAAGAGGTCAATCCGACGCTTCATACGGAGGCTCCTGCCCGACGTGCACCGCGTGGCGGTCTGTTATCCCGGTTGAAATCCATGTACACAGAGGAACTCGCTAAAGCGTCCAAGAAATACGGAACTTATGACGAGTTTTTCGGTGCTCGCAAGTCTCTCAAAAAGAAACGAAAGTGATGGAAACTCTTTTGGCAAAACTGCTCGACATTTTCTCGGTAGGGTACATGTTCTGCGTTATCGCGGCATCCTACTTCACTATTAAAGTAGTGGATCATCTGAATGGTCCTCGGAAGGTTCCTACGTGGGTGAAACGTGCTGTAACGTTCATCTGCGGAGCTTTGTTTTTTTGGGTATTCCGTGAGTTTACGGAGGAAACGTTCGAGAGTCTTATCACATCGTTTTTCGCGGCGTTGTTCGTGTATGACGGCGCAATAAAGTGGATTTTGAAAAAACTGAACGCCGACTACAAGAAATGCTGACCTCAATCTCTCAGGTAAACGAGGAGTTCTTCAAACTGTTCTCCGGAATCAAAATCAAAGACCACACAACTGGCTCTGAGATTTATGTCCGGTCCCGGTTTGCCCGCAAGTCTGCGCAAGACTACGTTGAGGAACAGGAGAACCAAGTATACCCATGTATAGCCATCCAAGACTACCAACCCACACTTGCTGAGGATTGGTGGATTGATTTCAAGGAGTACGCCGGAGGATTGTCTACTGACAACCTTACTACATATTTGTACAGGCGTCCTATTTGGATGGATTTTCGGTATGACGTAAGCATTGCTACGAAAGACTACTTTCAGAGCCAGTCATTGAAGAATCTGTTTCTGTCTCGGTTTATTGCTCAGCCAAAATTTATCTTTAACAAGACGGTTATTGACGGTGATGAGGTGGGTGATGTGGTCCCGTACACGATTCGAACCACGGATGTTCCCCGTACTGACGGAGTACTGGAGGTCAACTACGAATTTACTCTGCGTGCTTGGCTTTACGTGGTAGAACCTCGTGAGGTCGATGCCGTACAACAGATTGTCACCGATCTTATCCAAGTGGATGTCGAACCTATCGGTTAAATTTGACTGGGTGATTTGGTGATACGAGAATATTTTTATTATCTTTGAGAAAAATTAAGTGCTATGGCTAAGACTATGGAGGAAAACATTGTAAAGACCAAAACACTGCGTAACGCCAGTGGCTACCGTATGGAACTTTACCTCAACGGAAAGTTGGTGGTACTGCTTCCCGGTAAAAGCGTTAAAGTCTCTGCTGAGACTGAGGTTCCCGTGATGAAAGGTCTTATCGTGAAGTAATGACCTCGGAGAAGCTGAAACTCATTTGCAACCGTTCCGACCCGCAGGACAACAAGTTGCTACTGCTCGCCGAATTATTCGACGAGCGTTGCGAGTTATTGGAGCAAAATCAGGAGCGGATGAACAACAGCTTAACTGAGACCAATACCAAACTCGACGAGATACTGGAAAAAATGCGTGCTCTTACGGTCGCCGAGGAAAGTTGCCCGGTCCGTAGAAGCAAAGACTCTTTCAATCTGCTTGTGCTCTTTTTGGAACATCCGCGGATTACACTCGTGACGATTCTCGGAGCATCGTTTATCCTCTCCGGCTTAGTCAGTCACGATTTTTGGGCTACATTACGAGGATTATTCGGAGTATGAAAAGTATCTGCATAGTACTGGACCCTGCCCACGGTAAAGAGGTTGCAGGTAAAAGTTCTCCCGACAAGACGCATCGGGAGTACCTTTGGAGCCGTGAACGTTGCCGGAATATCGCAATTAAACTGCGTGCCATCGGTTACGAGGTGTATTTCACCAACACCACGGACTATGAGATCGGTCTTTCCAAACGTCAGAGAAATGCGCTGAACGTCAAGACCGACAAAAAGAAACTGCTTCTTTCACTGCACAATGATGCAGTAGGTACTGGTACATCGTGGAACAACGCCCGCGGTTACTCGGTATGGACTACGAAAGGAGTAACCAAGTCGGATGAATGCGCTGACATTATCATCGACCAGCTTCGGGAAGACTTCCCGGACATTAAGTTCAGACAATACTCGCCGAAAAAGTTGGACCGCGACTTCGAGGCGAATTTTACCGTTCTTACGGGGAGCGGTTATATGGCGGTATTAATTGAGTGGCTGTTTCAAGACAACAAAGAGGATGTAGTTGAATTGCAGGACGACCAAATCAATCGGGCGTATGAAGATTCAATAGTAAAAGCAATCGAGAAAATAAACGACCATTTCGACAATGACTAATTATAAGAAAATAGTGGTGTTCCTTTTTCTCGGAATCGTTCTCGCTCTCTCAGCCCTTTGTGTCTATTACGCACAAAGGTGTTCCTATTTGGAGGCTACTCACGACGCTCAAAAGTACAAAGACAGAATCACTGAATTGCAGGATTCTATCAATAAGCTGGTGGTCGTTGTGGATAATGCCAAACAGGTTGCTCAGTCATTGGAGCGCGATAAGGACGAATTACGTAAGCAAGTACAACAAATACTCAGCGATTATGACAAAGGTAATTCTGCTATTTTGGATGGTGGCATTGACGATAACATCCGTATCCTCTCAGAATTTCTATCCGAGGAAATTGATACTGAACCAAACGGACACGGTTATCGTGATAACCCCGGTACAGCTTCAAAAAATAAATCTCGGCCTGAATAAGATGCGTAGCTATGAGAAAATCAATCTCAATTACGCAAAACAGTTACTTATAGCGGATTCGCTGAACAAGGTTCTTTACAACACTGTTGAAGCGCAGGAATCGGTCATTAAACTTAAAGGTGACCAGTTCGAGGCTTCACAGGACGCAATAAACGCGCTGGAGGAATCCATGCGTGAACAACAAAAACGAAACAGACGGACACTGTGGGGTGTCGGTGCGGGGTGTACCGCAATCGGTATTTTACTGGGTCTGATTTTATAGGGAGCGATTAACTTTTAATTTCAATAACAATGGCAGATGTAGGTACTTCCGTAAAAGAGGGTGTCGCCAACGGCGGTTCCCCCTTTCAGGACCCCGCAAAAAGAAACATTGGTCTGCTCGGTATGTTTACCCGTGGTGCGTTACTGACGCCTATCCGGGTAGTCAATATGGAGGAGTTCAATGAGACTTTCGGAGGTCAAAATTCGAACTACTATGGCCCGGCGGTAGTTAAGAATCTGTTTGACGAAGCCGGGGAAGCTCCCGCTACCTTGTACATTGCTCGCGTCGCCGCGAATGATGCTAAAGCCGCCAAGGGGACTATCAAATCCACGGGTGAAAACAAACCGGCTTTCGAACTCAACGCGACCGCCGCGTACAGAGGTGTTGAAGACCCCGGTTCGTGGGCTAACAACAAGGTAAAAGTAACCGTTTACCCCTACTCGGTTTCCGTCGAGGGTAACTACGTGGTTACTGTGGAATACGATGGCACTGTTGAGACGTATACTGCGCCGACGCTCGCCGAGATTCAAAAACAAATTCTCCAAGTCAGCAAGTTCGCTGTTATCGACGTTGTCTCTGAACCTACGGGTAACGCCCGCTATGGTCTGAAAGCGATCGGTACGTTTACCGCAGATCAGGGTGCCACGACGCTGACGGGTAGTGCCGCACCTACGGGTGTCGCCGCTGGCGATACGCTGTATTCGGAGGCATACGAAAAGATCGGCGTCGTGAAATCCATCGAGGGTAACAATATCGCGCTGGAAGGTTTCGCACTGGTCGCCGTTACGGGACAGGTCAGCAAACTCGACACCACGGCTCCGTCCGCTACGCTGAGCGCCGGTTCCAACGGTGGGGAGGTAACCGAGGAGTACTTCGGTAATCAGTTCTCCTGCTTCGACGGTGTGGACGTTCAGATCATCGCGCATACGGAGTTCCACTCGCTCAGCGTCGAGAAGAAACTCAACGCATATCTCAACGATCAGAAAAGTCCTGTCGGCGTTATCACGTTCCCGAATACGTTCTCGGAAGCACTCGCCGAGCTTTACTGCTCCGCACTGAAATCGAACGACAAGAGCTTCATGGCCGGTGCATACGCCGGCTGGGTAACAGTTCTCGACGCCGACGGCAACCGTATCGAGATTCCGAATATCGGAGCTATCCTCGGTGCAGGTTATCTGCGCACGCCGTATGTAAACGGTGACGGCATTCATATCCCGCCCGGTGGCATTGATTCGCTGTTTACGACGGTTCTGGACTGCTCGGTCAAGAATCTCACCCAGCCGCAGATCAACCGACTGGTACAGCAGTTCTATTGCAACGTTCTGCAATACGTCGATGGTACGGGCTTCTACATCGGTAGCTCCCGCGCGTACTCGTCGAACAAGCTGTACCAAAGCATCCATGTCCGGTTACAGACTTCGTACTACGTGCGCCTGCTTCGTGTACGGATGCGGTTCGCCGAACAGAAACCCAATACGCCCGATCTCAAACGGGAAATTCTCATCGAGTGCCGGCGTATCTTCAAGCCCGAATACGAAGTCGGTGCTCTGGAAAACAGTGTGTCGTTCGAAAAGGCTTATCAAGCCATCTGCGACAAGAGTAACAACCCTGCGTCGCAAGATCGTAAGATTATCAACGTAACTATCATGTGGATTCCCACGGAATGCACCGAAAGCATCGTTGTCAACCTGCAACGCAACGACGGAATTTTAATTTTAGAGGAGGAGTAAAACATGGCAAAGATGCAAAAACCCCAAGATGCCTACGTTGTTAACGGTTGGTATCTTAACTTACCGGTACCGGGCATTCTCTCCGAAGGTCTTTTTGAGACTTTGGAGGGCATGGGAAAATCGTCCGGTAACGTAGAGATGGTCGATGCCGGAAGTAACCATGTCTACAACTTTACGGACCAGCTTACCCGGTATAACGAGATGACCCTAACGAGAACGTATCAGGGTAACGCCACTGACCGTGCTATGGAGGCGCTCGTGAGCACCATGATCGAGACCGGTCTGAAACTTCCGGCTACCGCTGTCAAGATGCACCACGGTAACGAGGTATTCACCATCGTATTCGAGGGTTTCCGTTTTACAGCGGTAAAGATGCCTACGTTGGACGTCGCTGGTTCGGACAAGTTCACCGTCTCCTACACGGCGATGTGTGACGGTTGGGAGATTGTTCCCGTCGGCGCATAGAAAACACTTTAACACTATATAGAATTATGGACAGTTTAATTTTTGACTTACCCATCGGTTTACAGACCGCATCGGGTGACGCTATCAAAACCGTAGAATTACTTCGTACCAATGGTGTAGCAGAGAAAGTTTTCGTAACCAAACTCTCGGAACGTCCCTACACATGGCAGGGTAACGTTCTTTCGGTAGGTATCAAGAGTATCGGGGACATTGAAATCGGTGCGGAGGTGCGCCGCCAGTATCTCAAAGATAATGCGGTCACCATCCCCACTGAGATCAAGAATCTTACGTTGGCGGATGTGAATACGCTCCTGCTGGAGATTCACCGGCGTCTGTGGCAGAATTTCATTCCGCATCAGGAGGTCGTCTGCAAGTATTGCGGCAAGCGGTTACGTGCGGACATCGACCTCGACCGTATCGACTTCTTCGAGGAGACCAAGGAGGCTATGGAGGAGTTACCCGACTACACCAAGATCGTGGTCGATCTCTCTGACGGTTTCACGCCGCCCGCACTCGGTAAAGTCACCGAAAAACCGGAATATGCGTCGATTCTGTTAACGAATTACAACCGTATGACGTTCCGCCCGCCCTTACTGCGTGACGCCATCAAAAACGAGCGATTCTTTACGGATTCGGTCGGTTTCTGGCGGCGTATCGCCAAGGACTGCTTGGTGCAGATTGATTCGGTGGTTGACGGTAAGGTCGTCGATACGCTTCCCGTGGAGTTCCACACGTTCTACGGAATGAAACTCTACGACGAGTATTTGTGCGGACGGGACCTCAAAAAGATTCGTTCCGCCCTTACGGAATACCTGCCTACCCTCCCGTTCGCATACTATGACAGATGCGGATGTGACGAGCAAAGAGAGATACCTTACGCAATGGAGGCATCCTCTTTTTTCTCGGAATGACGTTAAATACCGGGGAAGTTAAGGCGATAATCAGAGAGTACCCGATGTTTAGTCTTTGGGCTATTCGGAACGGTACTCTTTTTCTTCCTAAAATCTCCGACGATACCGATGACGAGGGGTATGATTTAGCGTCACAAATTTACATAATGATGAAACGGCTTCGGCAACCATATTCCGAGCTACTGCTTATGGATTCTGCGGAACGCGAATGGTATTTTAACTTGGAGTTGAAGCTGATTAACAAGGAGAGCGAGGAAAGTAAAAATGGCTAAGTTACGAGGGGGAGACCCACAATTCACATACGACTTCGGTTTGGCTGTTTCCACGCAGACGATTTCCCGGCTAACCCGGTTGACGGGAGCCACGTTATCGCTTGCTGGGGCTTACTATGCGTTGCAAAAGACTTCCTCCGAGTACATGGACACACTCAGGTCCAATTCGCTTCGATTCGGTGGTTATTTGAATACGATGCGGGCCATTTCTGAGGCACAAGATCGCATTATCAAAGGTGCTACTCGCTACTCGGTTAAGGACCAACTTAAAGGACTTAACGACCTTATGGCTGTCGGTCTGGACGCCCGTAAGGAATTCGACCTCGTTAACAAAAGTGCTCACGCTCTTGGCGTTGAGTTCAGTGATTTCGCTGGCGCTATTTCGAACGGTATTCGCGGGAATATGTCTGCGCTTGTACAAATGGGTCTCCTTACGGAACGATCTGTTCGGTACTTCGAGAAATATCCGGCGAATACCATAATGCGCCAACAGGCCATCCTTAAATTCGTCAAAGAGCATAAGGGTCTGCAAAGTCTTATCAAAAACGACTTCAAGACTATCGCCGACGAAACCAGCCGTATAAGTACGATCTGGAAGGTATTCCTAAAATCCATCGTGGGCGATCCCCGTAATCCGGACAGTCTGTATGGTAGTGTAGTTAGGGCTTTCGGTGGTATCGCCGACGGCCTTAAAGGGTACATGGAGTACATCAAACGCGCCGGGTATATGATTGGGCGTGTATTAGGATGGGTTGTACGCCAAGTAGGTAAGTTTGTTCAATGGCTTGGACGAACTACTGCACATGCTTTTAGAGGGGTAAAGGATGTCCTCGATAATTACAAGGATGCCACTGCTTCTATTATCGTATGGCTCGAATTTTGGAAGCAACGCATCGTTAAATTCTTCCGTGAGTATCAGGAACCTATCAAGACAACTCTGAAACTCCTTATCGCGTATAAAGCGCTCAAAGCCGTATTTGTCATCTCTAAGAAAGCTATTGCTTCTGCATGGGCATACAGTACAGCTCTTTCGGGAGGTTTACGTGCTCCTTTTATCCGAGGTAAATGGCGTACTGGTCGAATGATCGTGAACCGTCGCCAACAAGGTAGTCTTGTAAAACAGGGTATCGGTAGAGGTTCTTGGGGCCGTCGCTGGATGTATCTCAAGAATATGTTTATGACCCCCTCATCGCAAACTAAGCTATCCGCATTAGGGGGAACTCTCACTCGATTTGGAAAATATGCCAAAGGGATTACAGGTCCCATCATCGCACTTACAGGAGCACTTAAACTGTTGAGTATAGGTTTCGAATCTGCTGGTAAGGGAGGTATTCTCAAAGAGTTCCTAAAAGCTCCGTGGACCCTTATCAAAGATACTTTCCTGCTCATTAAGAACATTTTGTTCTCCGCAGTGAACATTGTGGTCACTCTTATAAAGGGTTTCATGTACTTCTGGAATGCTTCTTTGGATTCATTCGCTTCTTTTGTGCGTAAGCATCCCAAGATTGCTTCTTTCTTCGGATTTACCGCCGATAATATCGAGGGTAGTATGCTGAAACCTTTACGGTTTTTTGACAACTTCCTCAAAGATTGGAATGGGTCTAACAAGGCTTGGTGGGACTGGCTCTCTGATTTCAATTATACCCCAAGAGCTGAACAGGAAGCCAAGCACGAGCGTGAAAAATCCGAGTACTTCGGGAAGAAACGATCTGAGTGGGAAAATCGACGTGGGGTTCCAAACCTTGTGCAACTCCCAGTAGGTCCTCGTCCCGGAGAGGGAACGTATCTCACTATTAAAGAGGGCGCTGTGACGATTAATGTGGTCGGTAAGGAAGTTAGAGATAAAATGCTTGCCGAAGACATGGCTCAAACACTTAAGGGAATGCTCTCTGATTGGTACTACGAAATGGTGGATAAAGAGAAAGCAAGACGAGGTAAAGACTGATTATGGCACTTATCAATGACGCAATAGGAGGATTACAACGCAGGTTCCGGTCGCTGTTCAATACGGCTACTGGTTCTGCCAGTGGTAGCTACTTCTCACGGACCAAGTGGAACCGTGGTTATATCGTGCGCAAGTCCGATTCACTCAAAGAGTTCACATTTGACAATGGGTACACGTTCCAGTTTAACCCGACCCAGTTGATCGACATTAAGACCTCCAACTGGGAAACCCGTCCCTACGCCGGACTATCGTTCAATGACTACGTTTGGAGTGGCGGTGGTGAGCGTATCGTATCGTTCTCCCTGCAACTGGATGATACTCCGGGATCACATGTCGATTATTTTCTTGCAGACGCTATTGCGGCGTCCATTAAAAATAAAGCGTTACCCGGTACGCCATCGACACGGGAGGAACAGTTTAACCAAAGGGTTAAAGATGCTCTCGGAACTACTTTCGGTGTGCCTACCCGAAATACCAAGATGGTTGACTTCGATTGGGATATGAATACCGCCAAGAGTGTCACCCGTGTTCACGAACGGGGAGTGCTCGATGCCGTGGAGTACATTCAATCGTTTCTCTATCCGGAACCTGTCGATGGTGAAACTCCTAAATTCGCAGAGGGCGGAGTTATACCTATTAACCAATTCCGGCCACCTGCAATAGCAGTATTCAGCTTCGGTCCTATATTTTTGGAGGGAGTTGTAAAGTCGGCGCCGGTCAACTATACCTTATTCGACAAGGATTTAACCCCTATACGGGCTGAGATTAATGTCGAGTTGGGCATTATGGAGTTTGAAACTCTCAAAAACCACTACTTATTGTCGGACCCTTTTGCTAAATAACCATGATTAACAACGGATTCTACAATTACCACAATCTCAAAGAGGAGTACCTCGGAGGCAAAGTCCAACACTACCCAATTAAGGATGCGTCGGTAACGTTGGAGTGGTACGAGTATGTCGTAAAGGCTGGTGAAACGTTGTATTCCATAGCCGCGAAAGTGTTCGGCAGTACCATGATGCAGAACTGGACATATATTGCTGACAATAATCCTCCGCGTAATCCGGATGACTGGCGCATGGGAGATGTTCTGCGGCTTCCAAAAGTTATTATTCGAGATACTATCGTAAACCGATGAGCAGTAATCCTATACAACCTCAGTTCAAACTGAGGCTTTACATGAAAGGAGAGGTTCCCGTTGATTCTGACACTTTCCGTCAGAGAGGGGGGACCCTTTCCAACATAGGTACTTCCCGGTATGTGGACATCGAATACTATACGGCCTATCCGGTTGAGTACGAGGAGCAGGCAAGTTTGCTTAACTTTCTGCGCTTTACCATAGACAAAAATGCCGACCTTATCATTCACCGGCTCTTTATCGGACAGTGGGTGATCCTTTTTGGTGGTTACTATACGCCGGATGGTTCCGGTATGCGTAAAGTATGTGGAGCTACTATTACTCGGATAAAAACCCGATTTACTGATAACGGACGCATTTCCATCGACATTGAGGCCATGTCGTATGGATTTAATCAGATGGGTAAAGATACTGGTTATAACTACGCCTATCCCGATACTGGTAAGAATGCCCGAAAGTTTTTACGTGGGCGGACGTCTATATCTTTGGCTGACCTTGTTAAAGGTATTGTTGAGGAAGACGGTATGGTCATGGGTCAGTTCTCCCTCCCTAAAAGAGTGGCGAAAACCACGTTCGACCTCAAAAATATACGCAGGCAGGTCAACCAGTCTGACTGGGCATTTCTCAATAAGCTCGGTAACGATTATGGATGCTCTGTCTGGACTGAAACTGTTGACGGTAAGGAAACTTTCAACTTCGTCGAGACCACCAAACTGAAAGAAACCCTTAACACGGATATTCAGTTCTTGTACGTTCCTCAGAATAGCGGTATTCATAGTGCCGAACGTTCCGAGATGCAGATGTTTGACGACCCTAACTGGAATCGTGTACGATTGCTCCGGAATGTCAGTGTCGATGAGGATATTAACGCCGCTTATGCTGTTAAGCGATCTGCTATGTACTTCAATAAACAGACTGGTGAGTTTGAGGAGACTATTGCTGAGGTTACAGAGGTTGATGGTAAGAAAGTCATCACTATGTACCATTTTGACGAGGAACGGGTAAAATATATCGAAGAAACTGACCCTGACTTGGCTGATCGAATTCGCCGGCTTGGACCGTTCAACATTGAGTGGAGTAGTGGTAGGGAACCCGAAAGTCCTCAGTTTGCCCGTTACTATTATAAGGCGGTTACCAAACCTTATGATGAGAGTGTAGCTGTATTCGACAAGGCGTTTCTCGGTATCAAAATTAAGGCCCGGTGTAATCAGGACCTCGATATTCACTCTCAGAGAGTGTACAATGTCCGTGGTATTTTAAGGTACAGCTCCACCGAAAAAACCGAAGGTTACTTTTTGCGCGGTCTGACCCACATTTGGGACGCCGATGGTACATGGACCGACTTAGATATGATAAAGTAATGATAGAATTCGCTAAAATAGTCGGTGAACTGGATGGTTCTTATCTCCGTGTGCAAATCCGTACCGGGGAGGAATTTCTTGCACCTATGGCTGTTGTCGGTAATGGGGTTACCTTACCCTCTGCACAATGGGTGAGTGAGAACAAAGACAAGTTCATGGCGCTTGTTACTTACGAAAAAGATTTGTACCTTTCGCCTATAATTATAGGATTTTATCCACTTTCCGGAGCAAGCTCCGAGAGTTATGACACGGTTGAGCGGTTACTATCCGTCTGCATAGCCCTTGTAGAGCAACTGCTCAAAGCAAAAGTTAACACGATGCTGGGTCCTCAGCCCTTCATGCCGGACACTATTCAAGTGTTCAATGATTTGAAGACCCAACTCGACGAGATAAAGAAACTTATTTTACCCGTAAAACTTTGAGGCATGGCGCTCAATAAACAACAGTTGTACTCGGACATCTATAACGGATTTGTCGCTATCTTCAACGAACGCGCCGAAGCCGCTACTAATGGTGACGAGAAAGCCGACCCCAAAGAGATAATCAAACAGGTATGCGCAGATATGGCTACGTGTGTCTCTGACGCAGTCGAGATTTATGTGAAGTCCGGCGACATCAAGATCAGTAGTGCCAACGTTACGGTTACTGCTCCTAACGGAGCGTGTACGGTAACTCCGGCGACACCTGCAAAAGTGGAGTAGTATGCGTGGATTAACATGTAGATTCAAAATGGACAACGGTAAACTCGCTTTATCGTCAGGTTCAACGAAAGCTCAGGATGACATTTGGTTTTACTGCGTTTTCGATAAGCTACGTGTGTATACGTCTGACTACGGATTTAATTTCCGGGCATTGGAGCAACGGCCTACGTCGTTCTTCCTTATCAACCGGGCGCTTATAACCTCCACACTTAAAAACGGAATCGAGAAATACACGAATGACTTAAAGGTCAACAGTGTGGATGTAGGATATGACCCTGCCGACGACAACAAGCAGATTCGTTTGCTTATCGACTATTCCTCTGTGGAGGAAAACAAAACCGAGGTAAAGGGTGTAACATTTGTATAATATGGCTGATACCAAAGAATCCCTCGTTGCGTATTTTTCCGGATTACCCCTTGGAACGCTCCAAAAGTTAAAGAGGTACTCCGAATTACTTATCATCCCGGAGGATGACCTGTTGACCAACGCAACCATGATACAGATGGTCGATAAGGCTCACTTATTGGCTGATTCATTGTTTCCCGAATGGACTGACCGGAGTAAGTCTGATTTCGGTGAATTCTTGGTAGAGCTATTCGGGTTGTTCTCTGAAAAGGACTTTTGGTATATCAACGCCTTTGCCAACGAGAGCATTCTTCGAAAAGCCCGGTCATACAGTAACGTATTTTCTCAGGTTTCTGCGTTGGGGTATACCCCGGTACTCTGCAAGGGAAGTGTGGCTACGTTCAGCGTATCTTTCGCCGCTGGAAATCCTGTCATTTACCAACGTGGCGATTTGACTATCTTAGTCGGCGACATACCTTTTACGAACGATGAAGCATTCGAGGTTCCTGCGGATGCTACCACCACCACGTTACAACTGCACGCCGGAAAATTCAACGCTGAGGACATTACGTTCAACGGAAACAATATCTTTCTCCGGCAGAAGAACATCGACATAGACAGTATCTTTGTTCAGATCGACAATATCCAGTATACCCGTGTAGGGACGTTCGGTAATTCGGGTGCTGACAGCACGCACTTTATGGTGCTTCCGGAGGAGGATGGTTCCGTTTCCATTTACTTCGGCCATGACGGTTTCGGAATTCAACCCGAACTCGGTAAGGGTATTCATGTGGACTATCGTACTTGCGACGGCCCTAACCAAGACTTCGCCTTTCCTACCACTATGGAGGTTAAGTCCGGCGATGATCTTGCCGAAAGACCCGTAACTGCGGTAACTGTTACGACTGCCGGGACCGGTGGTTCCTATGCTGAGAGCCTTACGTCTATCCGTGAAAAGGCTCCGTTGATGATCGGAACTCAAGGAGCCGCTGTTAACACGACCGTGACCAAGAAACTTTTGGACAGTCTTTCCTTTATAAAGAGGTCCTATGTCGAGGTCAGTGGTCAAACCCTCTCGTACAAGGCTATCCCACTGTCGGGTGGTGAGGATTTATCCTCCGATGAACAAGCGCAAGTCGCTGATTTTCTGAATCCTCGGTTAATGATGGGATATTCGGCGACGTACACTCCTAATAACTATGTTGATCTACTCAGAGTAGCTTCTACTCAAGGTGTCGCCACTGCCATTATCTTGGATATTGTGTATTTGCGCGGTTATAAGACCTCTGTTATCGAGGGTAACGTGAAACAGATTATCCAAGATGTCACCAATCCGTTGGTTAAGGCTGACTATGGTTCCGGCTTCGATCTTACGTCGGTGGACGTACTTATCAGAAGTTCTGTTCCCGGTGTTCAGAGTGTAAGTTTCAAGGCTCTTGTCGGTAACGCCGAGGTTCCTATGCAGAGCTACGTCATGCCGGCAGGAAGTATTTTCAAGAAATTGTCCGAAAGCGTTATAACATGTAGGTTCAATGCGATTTAGTGACTTCATACCAACCGAGGTTAAGGAGCAGGAGTTAACTTATAAGTTAATTTCTGTTCTCGACCGTTTGCAAGCGTACAAGGAATCCCTTGTATACGACGCTTTACGGACCACGAATAATGCGCTGATCGACAATAAAACGTGGCTTATTAAGAAATTGGGTGACTTCGGTTTCGAGAGAATACCTTACGAGCTACCTCTACTGGTGCTTCAACAGCTCTTACTCAATGTCAACAAACTCAACTCATTACGAGGGAGTTATGTAGGTGTCGAGCTGTTTGTCAGTATAATCACTATGGGAGAGGTTACTATCGACACCTCCGGATGGGTGAAAAAATCCCAGCGGTTGATTCCCAATTCTTTGGAGCAAGGCTACATTGTGGACGATAATTCGAAACCCATGTTCTATATCGTAGACAATAACGACATTCTTAAACAGGAAAACAAACTGACTATCTCGGTCAAGAGTCCTTATTACGCCATGGACTTACAGATCGCCGCGTATGAGGGTGTAGTCAGTGAGTACGAGGGCAAAAAGGCCGGTTACCCGTATATAGTCAGTGACGAGGGCTGGGGAATTCCCGAAATCGGCGAATACCTTATCGGTGATGAAAACAACAAGGGTGCTATACTGGAGTATATCAACTTTTATTCGGAAGCTGAGATAACGTGGAATCTTTCCGGTAGACTCACTCCCTACTATCATAAACTGTTAAATCCCTATTTCGTATGAGCAATATTAAAGACAAGCTGTTCAATGCGTCTCAGAAAATAATTCGTGCCGTGTTCCACGGTGCGCCGAATCTTTTTACCGCTCCGGATATTAACCGGCAATTAGCCGCATTCGACTATCGGTTCCAGCAAAAGGAGAAATATCTTCCGGTAGTAGCTAAAATGTCCTATCGTATTGCCTTTTCACTGGAAATAACGTACAGTTATATAGAACTTGCGGGTACTGTCTTATATGATGGACCCTCTATAACTATCGAGCTTGAAACGAACGTTGAGGACGGTTGGTTCGGTGCAGGTATTTGGGTTAAAAAAGAGTTGGTTACCTATGATACTGATGGAGCCGATCACCTTATATCAGGAGCGGTTTTCAATGACGGAACCTCTCAAAGTGCCGCAGATCATTATGTGATTAGTGACTGGGGATTCTGTTATGGCTCTTGGACAGCAACAGGTGAACCTGACGCCGTAGAATGGTTCGGTGTTCCCGAAGGTGCGGAAGTTGTCGCAGTACCTATTGTAAGTGTGGACCCCGAACAGGGTGGTTGGGAACGTGCGGACAATTTCTTACCTCCGGAGCTGCCTTTTATGGCTCAGATTCAAAGAAACATCAATAAGGTGGCTGATACTGCTTTTGCGCAGTCGCGTTATTCGGTTGATGCGAGCACAGGAGCAACCCCATATTCTGCAACTCTTAATGGGACACTTACTGTTACTAAGAACAGATTCGGAGTTACGTTTTTCTTTGACGGCACTTTTTGGTGGAAACCCAGTGGGACTACCTCCGGCGACTATACCGTCCTTTATCGCATACTTCGGACTTCGGGAAGCCCACAATTTTCTGCGGAAGATTTTAACCAAATTAAGGAGATGGTATCAGCTACCTCTTTAACAGGTCGCGGCGTTACAGTTTGTGCTAAAACGTATATCTTAGAGGGTGGTTCCAATAAGGATAAAGGGTATATTGAAGCGACTGTAATGGTGAATCAAGGTAATTTGGACTTGGTTGTCTACCGTGACGCAATCGGTACTGAGACTTTGGACCTCGGTAGAGCGGTCGGTATCTCCTTTCAAATAGTATTTTTAGGTAAATAATGATGCTAATTTAGGTGTTTGGAAGTTTAAAAATTTTTTCGTATATTTATCCAAGTTGGTCCGGTAAACGATCAAGCCTCGATGCTTAGGTCGGACCATAAATATATAGTAATATATAATAAAGGGTAAATTTGAATCCATCTGATATGGATGGTCTCGGCAACACACGAAGCTATGAGTGAATATATTGGTTTGGAGTTTAGTGAACGCTTAACTCAATCGGAAGACAAATTCGCTTTATCAGGGTCTCCCTTTCATGGTGAACAAATGCTATCGGTTTCGCTCGAAACTCTTAACCGGCATTGGTACGGACATCTCGCTGGTTACGTTAACCGACTTAACTCCCGAATTGACGAGGTGAATAAGTTGGGTGTTCGTGTGATAGAGGAATCTTTGATTTTTGCCGACTACACGTTGCGGAATTTAATGCAGTCGCGTGACGTGTGGGTACGCAATTACGCTTCGGGTGTGTATAATCATTTATTCTATTTCGAGGCACTCAACAAAGATTCTTTCTTACCGGATGAGTTCCGCGCTTTACTCGAAAAACATTTCGGCGACACCGAAAAAATGCAGGAAGCGTTTATGGCACAAGTCCGCATCAATATCGGTTCGGGCTACATTTGGATGATGCACAATGACCAGCGTGGTGTACATTTTAGGTGGACCCCGAATCTGCTCAACCCTTTATGGGAGGACACCCCTCCTACGTGGAGAGGGAAACCGCTGTGGTGTGTTGACCTGTGGGAACACGCATGGTATTTGGATCACCTCACGCTGGATTCTTACGTTAATAAAATTTGGGACACTGTTAACTGGGAAGTAGTAACCGAACGCGCCAAAAAATATGGATTATTGTAGCAATCTACTCGTTACCGAACATGAAATAGCCGAACATGACACAACCGTCGAAGATATACAGAAGACGCTTACGCTCCCGAATCCGGAGTACCAGAATATCCTCCGGTTCCGTAAAGGTCGCTTCTATAAGAAGGTAGACCCTACGATCTGTTATCTTCGCAAGTCCGGCGATAAATACATTTTACCCCGTTATTATTTCGGGTTGCCCGATACTGACCGCGGAATGATCTTAGGACGTAAGACCTCCTATGAGTTCCGCGGTAAACCGCGTAAATATCAACAGGAGTTTTTCGACAAGAATCCCGGTTTCTATAAAGATTCCGGTATCTTAATTGAGATGCCTTGTGGACATGGTAAAACATTTTCCGCTATTCTTCGTGCACATACGTTAGGGAAACAGACGTTGGTTTTGGTCCCCACGTATTTCTTGGCGCGTCAATGGAACAAGGCTATCCAAGAAGTTACTGACGCCAGTACTGTTATTCTCACTTCGGATTCCAAGGAACTGCCTTTTGACCGGGATTTTACTATCGTGGTCATGGATTTGTTCGCCGCCCGTGTGTTACCGGAGGAGTTCGTTCAGAATGTCGGGCATGTTATTTTGGATGAGGCGCATCGTGTCGGTGCTGACACCTACATGCCTATACTGGATGAATTGCCCGCGTATTATCGCACGGCTCTTACTGCTACGTTTCGCCGCGGTGATGGCGTTCATCGAATATTGCGGTATCATTTTGGCGGACATATTCAGATGCGCTATCAGTTTGCCAAACCGCAGGTATACTCCGTTAATACGATGGTAGAGGTTAAGGGTGTTACTACGAAGAATCGTCCGCATACGGCAATACTGAAATACTTGGAACGCCATAAAATTCCCTATGAGGAAACACGTTCGGCGATAAGTTTTGATCCGACCAAGTGTAAGGATGTCGAGGCAGATTTCGCTTCCGGATTACTCAATAAAACCGAATACCGGGAACTGACCTTCACGGTTAGGCGTGCCACTGAGATGTCTTTTCCTACGCTGGAGAGTTTTCTCAGCGAACATTGCGGTCGCCGTAAAAGAGTTATCCGTATTATCCAAGAGGCGCTCAATGCCGGAAGAACCGTTCTATTTCTCTCCAAACGCAAGGAGATACTCAAAGCGATGTACAAATATTTCGCTTCGTATAAGCCCATGCTGGTTATCTCCGAGACCAACTCTTTTACTGACGAGGAAGTTCGGTACATGCAGGATGAATGTCCGTTGGTTCTCGGTGTTACTCAGCTTGCCAAAGAGGGCTTGGATATTCCCCGGCTCGACACCCTTATTGTTCATTTACCGTTGAAAGATACTGAACAGGCTATCGGTCGTATCTCTCGGCAGTATGAAGGTAAAAAGTTTCCGGTCGCTATCTATTTGTTGGATCAGTGTGCTTTCGCCTACGGTGTATTTACCTCGGCGCAGAAAGTCATCGCCATTAATGGGGAGTACGCCGGAAAGGTTTCTCTGCGAAATATTCAAAACATTTTTTAATATGAGCAAAGATTTTCGTGTAGAATTTCGCACTGGTTTTTGGTGGCTTTTACTTATAATTGTCACCTTTTTGACCCTCGGTCCCCTCGCCGTGGTATTTCGGGTCATTTCTTTTACTTCGGGATGCGTGTTCGAACTATTACTGGAGGGTATTCGTATGGCCGCATTCAGAACTGTCAAACAAAACTAAGAATATGTTACGTGAGATAAGCAAATTGATTATTTTTGTAGTCGCGTTCGTTATGCCGGTAATTGTTGCCCGGATGTTTGATTCACCCGGCTTTCTGTGGTTATACGGGGTTTCGGCAATGTTTGTACTGGCCTTGCATAATCATTATGAGACATTGGAGCGCATCGACATTTTCAGAGACAACTATAAAGACGATAATGATGAGAGAGATTCTTCCGCCGGGAACTAAATTGCCCGCAACGCGCCGTGAGAGACGGTTGCTTCAACGCCGTGGCGTCCGTAAGGATGCTTGGGAAACTTATGTTGATAACCGAGGCGCCGAGTACGACTACAAGTGGGTCGCCAAAGTAGCTTCGTTCTTCAATTTTGTGATTGGAGGTTTCCTCAGTGGATTCCCTATTCTCGTCAAGAAACTCCACTATCCCGCATGGGCGTGCTATCCGTTCTTTTTCGTGCGCCGGGATTTGCATGTGGCTGACCCGATTCCTATTCTCAACCATGAGCGAATCCATGTGGTTCAACAGAGGGAGATGCACACGTTTATCAGCCTGCCGCTTATCGCGCTTTCAGTATTTACTACTCCGTGGTTGCTGGGGTTGGTTCCTTTTGTGCCGGCTATCGTATACGGTTTGGAGTTTCTGCGTGTGTGGATGCGTATGGCGCGACTGAAAGCTCTCGGTGAGTACGAGGGAAACCTCACGGCTCAGATCATACGTGCCAACACATGCTTCGAGGCCGAGGCTACGTCCCGCGCGACAAATGCAGACTATTTGTTACACCGGAAACTTTTCGCCGAAATCGCTTATACGGGATGGCGGTTGTTTCGTAAATACGGACAGTAATGAGAAGATTGTGCAACATTATCGCTTTTATCATCTTTTGGGTGGTAGGAGGTTTTATCGCATTCGGTGCTACGGGAGAAATATCTACCGGAATGTCCGTTTACCTCGGTGCTGTGGCGTTCGTTTGTTTTTTGCTTGGCGTTCTCTGTGCCTGCCAAGCAGTAACCAATAAAGATTTAATCTGATGAACTACAATTTTGACAAAAACACGGAACGCTCGAAGTACGAGGAGCTGTACAATAAATCTGTCGGGAGTGTTTTCTCGGTTGCTCCCGATGATTACGAGACGGTCATGGTGCGTATGCAGGAATACAAACCTGCCGGGAAACTGTTTATGGTCATGCCTGTGATGCCCGGAACGTCGCTGTTTACCGTTTATGGGTGCGATCACTGTGTGGTCACTCTTAACAGCTAATGTAATCGGCTGAAAATTAGGTATTTGGAACTTTCAAAATTAATTCTTATATTTGTTTTACACTGATACGAAAAAACAGTGGACACACCTTATTCACAATATTAATACATTTAATTATGGTAACTGGAAAAATCAATCCGACCGCTACTATTGTAGCACAGTACCCCGCTAACTGCGAGGTTGACGCAATTCAGCACGACGGCAAAATCTACCTGCCCGTTATGAACCTCGGCGAGTTTACTCCCACGTCCGGCGGTGGCAAGGACGCTCCCGCTGAAAAACCCGCTCCTGCAAAGGAGGCCGCTCCTGCAAAGGAGGCCGCTCCTGCCAAAGCTGAAAAGGCGTACACCGAGGAGGAACTGATGGACATGGAGGTCAAGGAACTGCTCCGTATCTGCAAGGACCTCGGTATCGACCCGAACGCCACTGAGGGCAAGAACACGAACAAGAAGCTCCGCAACCTCATTCTCGACGTACAGGAAGGTGTCGCCGGGGAGGCCGCTCCTGCAAAGGAGGGTGACGATCTGCCGTTCAGTGAAAGCGATCCGCTCTACACCAAGGAAGTCGCAGAACTCTTGGAGGAGTTCGATTCCGGTTCGCTGAACGAGAAGAAAGTCATCGAGAAGATCGAAGCTCTCGCCGGGGAGAACGAGTACGACGAAAAGGCCGTCAAGGATGCGTTCCGCAAATTCGTGGACGACGATACGACTGACCTCATGGAGATCGCCCGTGAAATCGCCGCCGCACTGGCTCCCGTCGAGAAGAAATCCGCCGCTAAGAAGTCGTCGCGCCGTACCTCTACGAAAGAGGAGGAGCCTGCTTCGAAAGAACTCAAGGGCAAACTCGTTGAACCCGACGAACTGGAGGTCGGTGACCGCGTCGCCGTATGGTGGGACGACGACAATCAGGCATGGTTCACCGGTGAGGTCGCAAGCATCCGCCGCGGTAAAGTGACCATCGCTTACGACGACGAGACTGAAGGTCCTATCGAGGACATCCACACCAAGATCAAACTGTTGGAGGAGTAGTCCGCGACATCGCCAACAAATAACGAGGGGAACGGACTCTTAACGGAATCTGTTCCTCTTTTTTCGTATAAAACTAAAGTCGTTATGCCTACCCCAAAATCATGTAACGAGGAAGCACTTGCATTGCAGGCTCTCGAATTCGACAACAAAAAGAAGCAAATAGCCGGTCTCGAAAAAGAGGTTAAGGCTATCCGTGTTCCTCTGGAATCTGCTGTCGATACCTTGGGAAGTGTGACCCCTACCGGTAGTAAGGTGTTCGCGCTCCCGTATGCCGACAAGGAAATCCAGTTGCACAAGACCCTTCGTCTGACCTCGGTATTGGTCCCCGAAGCTGAGGACATTCTCCGCAAAAATCATCTTACCGAATGTCTGGAAACGGTGACGATGGTACGCGAAGACGTCATCGAACGTCTCTATCAGACCGGTAAGATTCCGGTTGATCTGCTGAACAAGCTCTACGTTCAGAAAGAATCGTATGCGTTTTCCGTGAAAGTCAAGAAACGTTTCCATGAAACCGAGTAAGAAGGTGACCGTTGGCGGACAAGTTATCGAGGTTACCTCGGTATCGGGTTTTGCCTATATGGTCGGAAAATCGGTCTGCACGATCAAACGATACGAACGCCAAGAGATTCTTCCCGGTGCGGTTTTGTACATTGACGACGTGCGCTATTACCCGGTTAATTTCGTGCGTAAAATCGCCCCGCTGATCGCCAAAATACCGGGAAATGTCAAGTGTCCCGCTGAGTTGCGGGTTGAGTTAAATCGGTTATTCGCCGAAGAAAGGAGTAAATATGCCAGCAATTAAAAAAACCACTGACCCTGTTATGGAATTACGTGATTCCGGATGCACGGTCTACTACGAGAAATCACTCACTAAAAATATGGGTAACTACGAGAGTGCGAAAGTCACGGTCGGGGTTACTCTCCCTATCTCGCCTACCAAAGAGGAAATCGTTCAGATTAAGACCACCATCGAACAGGCCGATGCCATCGTGACCGAGGAGCTGGAGGTTCAACTGAAAGAACTCGACGGTAAGTAATGAATGGGTTAACGAGACTTCGCAAAGAGTATGCGGTGTGCGATACCGTCGAATTCAAGCGTCTGCTTTATTTCGCGTTACTGTCGAATGTCGTTCCCTACAAAATGGAGGGGGATGACACCAAGTATGCGGTATTCGCACATTTGCAGGATGACCTCGCCGACTTTTTCGCTTCGTGGAGCGGTGACGAGATCGACAATGCGCTGGATGCTCTTTATGAGGAAGGTCTTATCTTCTTTGACGAGGAACGACATATTTATGTCGGTGAGATTCGTGGTATGCGGTTTTTTCCGTTCGACATTAAGAACTCACTGGCTGATGCCGCTATCGCCAAGTTACGGGAAGCGATTAAGACTTTCGAAACTCCCCGTTCGGCATTGCGCCGCAGTCGCGGCAGGTATATCGCCGAGCAGATAAATACTTTCATTGACCGGGGTATCGACAAGATGACCCCCAGCGACTTTACCACGTTTTTCACATTTCTTTATGAGATGTTCACTGGCGGTGAATCGTATCTTTTTCGAAACAAGGTCGAGTATTATCAGACCAGTAACATGCTAAAGGCATACGATAAATTCACTACCTTTGCGATACTTGTGGAGGGTGTGCTTAACTTCTCGGCGTATCGCCGTAAAGGTGTTCCTACACTTACGACGGTGGCTGTCATTAAGGACGATATTTTCGGTGCACTCACAAAGGGGTCCGGTAGTAAGGATTACATGCGTGACGCCGAAACTGAAAGTGATGGATTCTGATGGACAAGAAACGACAATATCTTTTGGACTGCGGTATCAAGTGCGCATGGCACAACAAAACCGTAGACGAATTTACCAATGATGCCGATGCGCTGGATGCAGTTGTCCGTTACATCGAGAGAGCTGATGAAATGATCCGTAAGGGTGTCGGCCTGTACTTATGGGGAGCCAACGGTACAGGAAAGTCCCACCTTATGAATACGGCGTTCATTACTTTCATCGAGAGGAAATATCGGTGTCGGGTGTTTTCTATGGATGACATCGTTAGTCACGTTACGGCGACATGGTATTCCGATGAACAGCGTGACGCTTTTCAGAACATGCTTTGCCGAGTGGATTTCTTGGGTATTGACGAGTTCGGTAAGAATGTCGATGCTGACGGGAATCCCTTACCGTTGCCGGATTTGGTGAAACGTGTGATCGAGAGTGTCCTGCGGTATCGTGTTCAGATGAACAAACCTGTATGGATCACGTCCAACACCGACCCTAAGAACGTGCGAAAGGTGTTCTCCGAGGATGTCGGTTCCCTGCTCAATGAAGCGGTTATTTCGGTATTGGTTCGAGGTAACGATTACCGAAAAACCGTTATTCAGAAACGCTTAAAGAATTTGCTCTATGACTGATGGTGAAAAGCTGTTGTTATCGGTGGTCAAGCGGGGGGATTTGAAAGTCCTCTCGCAGATCAACCGGAGGTGGTTGGATGGTTCCGAGGTGGTTCAACATCGGTTTATTCTCGACTACTATAAGGAGAGCGGTGAGTTCATCGGTGTTAAGGCGTACTGTGACAAATTCGACGTGGATATTTCCTCGGTTGATGCCCGACCTGCCTACTACCTGCAACAAGTCCGCAAACGGTTTATTTTCGCCCGTATTTCCGAAGAAGTGCCTAAAGTGGTCCGCGGTCTTAAAGCGGACCCTCTCGAAAAACTCCAAGACCTGCGCGAATTGGTTTCCTCCCTTACCAACGACGGGATGGAGACCAAGGATTCCCTGTACTCCGACGATACCGACAAACGTAAGCGAATGTATGAAGATCGTGTGCGCACAAAGGGTGTCACGTATCTGAGTATGGGAGAACCCGATCTGGACAGTACTTTGTACGGTTATCGGGAGACCGACCTTATCACTATCGGTGGACGCGCTGGTTTAGGTAAATGTCTTGGTAAAGGCACTCCTATTCTTATGGCCGATCTTTCGGTTAAGAATGTCGAAGACATTGTGGTTGGTGATAAACTTATGGGTCCCGACGGAACTCCTCGAACAGTATTGTCCTTGGCGCGTGGTCGTGAACAGATGTATTGGGTTCGTCAAGTCAAAGGTATGGACTATCGTGTCAACAAAAGTCACATACTGTCTTTGGCTGTTCCCAAAGTTTACTCACGGCGAAGAACCGTAGACGGTAAACGTGTGTACTTGGGGAGAGAAACTTCGTGGGTTACTGAGAATGTCTCCATTACCGAGTATTACAGGCGCTCCGCTAAATTTCGAAAAGAGGCTAAGGGGTACAAAGCTCCTCGTATGACCTTTTCTGAGAGTGAGGTACCCTTTGATCCCTACTTTTTGGGTGTATGGCTTGGATATGGTACCTCTCGTGAACTTACGGTGACCTCTTACGATTTACCAATTATAAGGTTCCTGCATAAGTACTCCATCTCTATGGGAGGGTATTTGCAGAATGTCGATACTGGATTGTATCGGTTGAAGAATTGTAAAACGCTTGCTCGTAAGATGCGGGAGTTGAATCTTCTCAAAACAAGGGGTTCTTCGAATCCGGGATTCAAACATATCCCCAAGGAGTTTATCTTTACTTCTGTTGAGAATCGTCTCAGATTATTGGCCGGTCTTGTCGATACTGACGGGTACACCACTGATAACTGTATCGAAATAACTCAAAAGAGTGACGCGCTCGCAGATGACATTATGCTGTTGTGTCGAACCTTGGGATTCTATGTCTCGCATAATCTCAAGTACGTGGACGGAACTCCCTATCACCGAATGGTTATACAAGGTGACGGGGTTGAGGATATTCCGGTTCGTATTACCCGAAAGAAATGTACTCCGCGTAAGCAGGTTAAAAATGTCTTGCACACTGGAATCGTGGTTGAGAAAGACGTGGTTGATGACTACTATGGGTTTACCATAGACGGGGATCATCTGTTCTGTCTCGCGGATTTTACGGTTACGCATAACACGTGGCTGATCGTTCACCTTGCGAGGAAGCTCAACGAGGTGGTGCTCAAATTACGCAGTGAGGGAATGTCCGTCGGCGACATTCTTTTCGTATCGAATGAGATCGGGGAGGATGAACTGAAAGAACGTTTCGACTGTATTAATTTCCGCCTGCCTTATGAGCGGTTCCAAAAAGGTGAACTCACCGAAAGGGAGAAAAGTCGCTACTATCATGGTCTGGACGAACTCAAAGACGCTCCGTCGGCGCTTCGAATCATTTACAGTTGCGAAACTATCGACGAGCTGACTACCAATATCGGACTGTATAATCCGTGCGTGATATTCGTGGATGGTTCTTATCTTATGGAGCCGTCTATCCCGGAGGGTTGGGAGAAGATCACGCATATTACCCGAAATCTGAAACGATTGTCCAAGAACAACAAAGTGCCTATCATCAACACTACCCAGCTCCGCAGGGGTACTGGTAAGGGGGGATCGCGCGATGCGCTTTCCGGTCAGGATGACTTTGCTTATTCGGGTTCTTATGTGCAGGATTCCGATATTGCTATCCGTATGTTCCAAGATGCGGACATGAAATTTTACGATCAAATCGGTTGCGAGATCGTTAAGGGTCGTCGTGTCTCACCCGGAACACTGTTTTTGTTCCAAAATAATTTGGAGAAAATGGATGTGTCCGTAAAACTTTCCCCTAAAGATGCTGAAACCGAACCTACCTCCACAAGACCGGAAGTCTTTTAAGTATGAGGCGGTCTGTGGTATCGGAGTTATTTCTATACGTCGCCGGAAGTATACGGAGGTGTTTGTCGTGGGTCGCTTTACGCTGTTTGGGTGGAGCTTCCTCGTGCATCACGATATTAACAACCCAGAATTTTATTCTGTCTCGGAGGTTAAGAGTGGTGCAAATCTACTTGGATATTGTTATCCTACTGTTGAAGAAGCACTGAAAGAGGCATACAAATTTATCGAGGCCAAGCGTTATTATTTCGCTACACGTGTCGGAGATTTTTGTGTCAAGCATCAGTGTAATTGGGAACGTATAAATAAGGGACTGTCATTAGGTCTCGATTGTCTGATATGGAAATTAAATTAATCGACCAAAAAGGTGAATTTTTCACCTATCGTTTCTTAGGAAACAAGTGGCTTACTCAAAAGGTGGTCTACGACAAGGTATTTTGGTACGAGGGCTTTAAGTATTGTCTTGGCCAGCGTACCGACTTTCCTCAAATTCGGTGGGTGTTCGAGATGTCCTCCTGCGCCAGTTGTGCGCCGAAAGTTGTTGACGCTGGAAAAGTCAAATACACCGACGAGGGATTGGTCCAGCATTTTATCGACCGAAAAACGAAAGAGAATGCGAATATCGGTCGGCTCGTCGAAGAATTTCACGCAAAAATCCCCTTAATCGTACCGTTATGGAAAACAAGCATTCTTTTTCAGTAGCCGAGATTCTCTTGGCTGTAACCCTCGTGGTTGGTGTTGTGCTTATTATTGCGTGGGTTACTGTACCGCTGTTTCGTGGAGACCGTATCGACTTATACCTGCGGGTATTCCTGCTCTTGTTTGCGGTACTGGTACTGGGTGTGTTACGCCTGTATAATGCAGTCGTGGCCAACACGCGGTATAATATTGCCTTAGTCAAGGTTCTTACTACCTTGCACAAGATGTTGCCCGGTATTCATTCCACGATGCAGAAGCAGGTGCTCACTACGAATAGCAACACCACACGTATTAAGGCACTCTCGGAGAGTATTGAAAGTGCTCGTGAGGTCCTCGACGAAATAACCAAGAAAACCAAAAAGTAGTCATGGACCTCTTGGATGTTCTCAAAGATTTCGAACCTACACGTATGGCCAACGGTCAGATACGGTGTATGTGTCCGTTTCGAGAGAACCATACTGACGGCAGTGGTCGGATGTCATTTTTCCTTAATCCCGAAATCGGAGCCTATCATTGTTTCGCCGGGGAAACTCGTGTTCCTACCAGTGAAGGTACCTTTTCGATAAAAGATTTATCCGGGAGAACCGTTAAGGTTCTTACTTCGAATGGTACTTTTGTGGATGCCTCTTTTAAGGAATATGGGAAACAACTTCTTTGGGAGATACATCTTACAAAGGATGGTCTTTCCAAGATTATTCGTGCCACAAGCGGTCATAGATGGTTTGTTAAAGGTGTAAAGTCAACTTTAACAACTTCAGAACTTAAAGTGGGTCATTATTTACAGTCCGTAGATTTTGCCCATGTTCAAGAGACCGAGCAGTCTTACGCTGGTATCAGGCATGGAATTGTCTTTGGGGATGGAACTACTGATCGAAGTCGAAAGCGTATTAAAACTTTGGTTAATCTTCATGGACACAAGATGGAGTTGGCTTCTTACTTTAGTGCCACTGAGAATCGTGGTGTTAAAGTAAGAGGTACTGGTGAACGGTACATCCGTATTTATGATGTACGTGGCGGAGGTTCTTTCAAAGAGTTGCCTTTGTTATCCGCTGATCTTTCATATCTTCGTGGGTTTTTGGCTGGATACATCGCCACGGATGGTTGTATAACTGAGAAAGGAATACTGATACTTAATTCCAGTCGTGCCGAAGACTTGGAGTTTTGTAGGCAAGCCTTTTTTAAGCTGGGTGTTTCAACAAGTTCGATACAAAGTCAATTCCGGAAGGGGTACTCTAAAGACGGTTCTCTTGTTCATAAGATGACTATTAATACTAAGAATCTCGACGCTTCTTTTTTCCTCCGGTCAGACCAAAGAGAACGGTTTATGTCCTTTCACAAGAAGTACACTCGAAATCGCTATCGGGTAACAGGCGTTATTTTTACTGGGATTCTTTCGACGGTCTATTGTGCTGAGGTACCTATTTATCATTGTTTTGCTCTCGAAGACAACATCCTTACAGGTAATTGCTTTTCATGCGGGGCTAAGGGGAGTGCCATCCGGTTACTGACGCGGGAGTTGGGTGTCAATTACTTCGATGCGGTAGAGCTGGTCAATCTGTCCGGTATTCTCGAAAGTAAGAAAGCCAAGTCGGAATTCGACCTCGACATTGTGTGGAAGATGCAACCCCCGACGTATTTCCTTAGTCGTGGGTACAAGCCATCTACGTTGCGTCATTTCAAACTCGGAGAAACACTCGATGGTTGGATGATTATTCCGTTTTACTGGGAGGATTCTCTGAAAGGGTATCAACGCCGTAAACAAATTCCGGACCGTATTGTTCAGAATAATCCCGGATTCAATAAAAAGGAGTATCTGTACAACTACGATACGAGCTTTGACTATGTGATAGTAGTCGAGGGGTATTCGGATGTCATGCGGTTGTATGAACACGGGTACAATGCTACGGCTGTTCTCGGTGCTGACCTCAGTTCGTGGCAGGTGGAGAAAATCTCCAAGTTTTCAACGGTATTTCTGGCATTCGATAACGACGAAGCTGGTAGACGTGCTACTGAAATAGCCTATCGGTTGATAAGTCCGCATACGGATGTCCGGTTAATTCCGTACACAACCAAGGACCCCGGTGAATGCCGTCGCCGCGGTGTGTGGAAACGATGCTTCGAAGCCGCTACGGATTATGCCGAATACTCTACCTATATGGCCATGTACATTGATGGTTATATAGAGATGCGCGATAAAGTGTGGAGAGAATTAAAACGGAGAAACGATGCTATTTAAACGTTCTCGATCTACGATTATTCATAGTTCAGCGAGTGACCATCTGCGAATTTATCGGATTGACGGAGATGTAGACGTAAGTTATTTGGAGGAGTTTGGTCAAGAAATTAAGACTAATTTTCCTGCTATTAGGTATGTCGCTATCTTTGTTGCAGAACCTTTTGAGATAAAACACGGTACTACCGGACGGTATACTGTAAAGGATTATTATGCCGTTCATTTTGCTCGGATTCATAATGATACTACGGAGGAACAACTTTATGCTCTTACATGTGATGCTTTTCCGGAGGAGTATTTTCCCTCGCTGGACCCTCCGGCGCCAAGTGAGATGACTGCCAAAGACCCTTCTCTTGGAATAATACCTCCAGCTATCGACGCAGGAAAATTATTCGGCGACACGGAAGTTTATCCTCGTGTTGACATGGACTTTGGTCGTCTCGAACCCACTCCGTTAGTACTTAACATGGATGTCGAGTTACCTATGTTGGGTAGTATCTCTGACGAGGTTAGCCGTGATGTCGCCAAACGCTATATTTTGGATGCTGTTAAAGGTGAACTTGCTAAAAATTTCGATAAGTATTTTGAGGTCGAGTTCTTAACCGAAAAGAAGCGTCCGTGGTTACCTCTCAGTATTCGAGCACGGGCTTCTTTGAAGATAATTCCGAAAAAAGCACCCTAAAATTAGGTGTTTGGTTTTATCAAAAATATTTTGTATATTTATACATAATGGACTACGTGTCCGATGTAACTATATTAGTTAACCGGCAATACAATGCCAAAAATTTTTTAAGTCTATGCCCACAAGAGGAGACGGTGCTCCGCGTAGGAGCCGGACGAGTGAGGAAAGTCCTCGCAAGTCGAGTGGTTGGGGTGCAGTTGCACGCCGCCAAGCAGAAATCGCTGAGAAGAAAGATGCGATGGAAAACCAAGTGAGGGACTTCTACCTCAAAGACGGTGAATCCGCGATTATTCAGTTTTTGCAGGATGAACCCTACTGCTACGACGCCCACAGCGTTCGTGACAAGGGAGGTCGGTTCACGGTCGTGCCGTGTCAGTTGAACACCCAGCGTCGGTGCGTTCTTTGCGCACAGGGCGTTAAACAAACGTGGCGTGCCGCGTTCAAGGTTCTCGATTACCGCGGTACGTGGAACAAGGAGAAAGGAAAGTTCAATCATGACAAACCCGTGGAAAAACTCTGGAAGGTCGGTGCTACCATCGCCAACCAGCTCAAGGCCATTCGGGATCGTCGCGGTAAGGAGCTGACCGAAATGGTACTGGAAGTTACCCGTTCGGGTGCAAGTACCGACACGTCGTACAATTTCGAGCCTGCGTTCGACGAGGACGACAACAAGATGGTTCCGAAAAAGTGGAAAGAGGAAACTCCTATCGCTGAGGAACTTTGTCAACCGCCTACGGAGGACGAAATCGACGAGCGTGGCTACTCCAGTTCTGACGAGTAACGAACGGGGAGCCAAGCGCTCCCCACTTTTAACTTAGAAAGTATGCGTTTATTATCTCTACCCAAAGGTTCCGGTCGGTTGATCGAAACTATTGAAGACCTTCGTGAGTATTTCCACGAGTTGGAAGACGATGGTTTGCTGACATGGGACTGGGAGACTACTGGTCTCGAATACGATTGTATTCCGCTGGGAATCGCTCTGCATCAAAGGGGCCATGATTCATGCTTCTGTCCGGTAGATTTCTTTTTCTCCACCGGCCTTTCCATAAAGGAGCTGGTCGGTATTTGCAATGAGGAGTTTCCCCGGTTTCGGATGATTGGTCATAATACCAAGTTTGACAGCATGGTCAATAAAATGCAGGGAATCAAAGATGAGTGTTGCAAGATATTCGCCGACACTATTACGATGATTCACTTGTATGACCCGGAACTGGACATGCAGTTGGAGAAACGAGTACTGGAAGATTTCGGTTACGCAAAACCTACTTTTGAGGAAAAGTGCAATGAGGCTTTCCCCCCTGCTAAAAAGGGACAGTGGAAATGGTCTCGTATCAACTGGTCTCAAGACGGTGATAAGTTACTGGAGCTTCTTGCCACGTATGCTTGCGAGGACGCCTACTGGGAAACCAAAGTATACCACTATTACCGACCTAAGCTCGATGCTGATGCACTGTGGGTGCTGAACAATATCGAGATGCCATTGGTAAACATTCTCCGAGACATGAAAATACGGGGTGTCGTTATAGATGTTCCGTTCTTAAAGTCTATGGAGAAAGTGGTTGAACGGAAGATCAATGAGTTGACCGAGGCTATCTACGAAGAAGCTGGTTGCGTCTTTAACCTCAACTCTGCACCACAGAAGCAGAAGATTTTCTACGACGTTCTGAAATTGCCCGTACTGAAAACTACGAAGAAAGGTGGGCGCAGTACTGATTCCGATACTATGGAGGAGTTGGCTGACCGCGGTTATAAAATCGCGGAGTACATGGTCGAATACTCCGAGGTTCAGAAAATTGATTCCGGTTATATCAAGTCTATTCCGGAGTTGGTTGACAGGTACAATGTACTGCGTGGCGATCTTAATTCGAACGGTACGAAAACGGGTCGTTTCTCGTCTCAGAACCCTAATCTGCAAAACCAGCCGAACAATCACGATTTTCCTATTCGGCAAGCGTTCGTTCCGCGTCCGGGGTATGTTTTTCTCAATTATGACTACTCACAACTGGAACTGCGTGTGATGGCTCACGTCAGTCAGGATAAACACTTCTTGGAAGTATTCCGTAATGGCGAAGACCCACACGGTGACGTTGCCAAACGATTGGACATTTCCCGTAAGGGTGCCAAAGTCGTTAATTTCGGTGTACTCTATGGTATGGGTCCTGCCAAGTTGGCTAAAACTATCAACGTTTCCGAAAGTGTAGCTAACCGCATCATTTCGGTTGACTACATGAAGACGTATAGTGGTTTCGCCGCATGGAAGACACGAACGGAGAACTTTGCCAAACGTAACGGGTATGTCAAAAATATCTTCGGACGTATTCGCCGATTACCCGAAGCTACCAAAAGTCCTTATGAGCGTAACAATGTCGCTTATTTCAAGGCACTGCGTCAGTCGGTAAATACGATTGTGCAGGGTAGCGGTGCTGACATGGTGAAGTTATCCATGATTAAAATGGCGAAACGTTTCAAGGAGGTTGGTATCGATGCGCATTTGGTTTTACAGGTGCATGACGAGGTGCTGGTTGAGGCTCGAATATCAGACATGATGCGTGCGCAGGAAATTATTATTGACAGTATGGAGAACGCCGTTAAATTGAGCGTGCCTATGCTGGTCGATGGTAAGATCATCACGAATTGGTCTGAGATGAAAGACGACGATCTGCCCAGCCTGCCTTATCGGTTCGACTACTCACTATTAAGCGGAATACTATGATGCTGGATGACTATTTCTATACCTCTTCGGATTATGATTCCGATGAAGACGTACCTATCGACGAAAGTATGGATGACGATGAAATTCTGGAACAGAAGTACCTCGAATATGCTGAGGATGAAATTCTGTTTCCGGATGTAACCGCTGATATGGTCGCCGAAGAAATTACTCGAACAATAACAGACATTATCAATGGCTAAAAAAGCAGAAAAATCAAGTCTCGCCGCTATGCTCGGTAAGTTTACCGATACGATGGGCGTCGGGATCATTCACACTGCGGATAAGTTGCCTAACTGTCGAAAGATAAAATGCGTTGTTCCGATGTACAACTATGTAACCACCGGAGGATTCCCTATCGGTAGAATCATAGAGCACGTGGGACCTAACGGTTCGCTTAAAAGTTACTGCGGGTACGATGCTATTGCAAAGTTCCAGCACTACGATTGGGCCAACCATGAGGAGAACGCTTTCACCTCTTTCACGTATGAGGGTGACGGTGAGATGAAAACTATTACGGGGTATACTCTTCGTAAAGGGTATCATCCCAAGAATCCGCCCGTTTATCGGTATGTGGCGCTGGTGGATGTCGAGGCTACCTACACTCCCGACTGGGGGGAACGGTTCGGTATCGACAACGAGGGTCTTATCATTATCAGACCTCCCTTGCTGACTAACATGGTGGACATCGTTCAGACGATGCTTTCCAACGAGCTTGTCAGCTTCGTTATGATTGACAGCTTGTCCGCGGTCGGTACTGATGACGAAATGGAGAACTCTATGGAGGCTAACCAAATGGCCTCCGGCGCACGGTTTTGGAGTAAGGCATTCCGCAAGTTTCTTGCCGCCATGAATGCCAACCCAAACAAGGAAGCCACGCTTCTCTACATTAATTCACTGTATCAGAAGACGGGAGTGGTCTATGGTGATCCGGAGGTTATCCGCAATGGCGACCAGTTGGCCCGTGCAAAAACGTTATCGGTTAAGTTCAAGGCACTCAAAGCAATTCAAGGTAAAACCGACGTCGGCGACATTGTTACCGGACAGAATATTGTGATCGAGTGCGTGAAAAACAAGGTCGGCGTCAATAAACGCAAGGGCAATTTCTACTACGCCTTTGTGGATGATGGTGTCGTGCCTGCGTTCAAGACCGATGTTAACAGCCAGCTTATCGACTTGGCCATGAAATTCGGTGTGGTCGAGCGTAAGGGCGCATGGTATATTTATGAAGATGTACGTGTGCAAGGTCTCGATAATTTTGTTGACGAGGTAGTCTCCAGCGGAGTTATCAAGGACATTGAGGCACAACTCGACGAACAGCTATGCGACACCTCTCATTAGTGGATTCCGAAGATTTGCGCAAGTTGTGCTATCTTGCGCTGACCCACAAGAAACATGTTAAAGTCCCTCCCGGCGATAACTATTATGCGAACGCCGTAAGAACTTCTGAAAAACTCGTTAGGCGAGTGTGCAAGAACTGTAAGTTCGAAATAGAAGAAACCAAAGGTAAAATTCGAATAAAATCAAAAGAAAATGACACTGAATGAATACCGGGACGCCGCGCATCAGAATGCGGTTGACCACAAATTCCACGAAGACGAACTCCGACTGGGCGACGCTGTAAAGAATGGTTCCACCGGAGAAACCGCTGAACAGCTTTACGAAACTCTCCGCCACGTCTTTTTCGCCAAGCAGGTCGCTCTGTTGCAGAGTGAGGCCGGTGAAGCGTTGGAGGCTGATCGCAAGCATCGTCGGTGTACTGCCAATCTCGACGCCGTCAAGGACGAGTGGTCTTTCAAGCACTGGGTAAAAGACACGGTTGAGGATGAACTCGCCGACGTGTTTATCCGTCTTATGGACACGTGCGGTTGGCTGGGCATCGACATCGAGAAGCATGTCGAACTCAAGATGAAGTACAACGCCAGTCGAGAGGCGCTTCACGGAAAAGCCTACTAATGTATCTCGATGGTACTTGCGTAACATTCGATGCGCAAAAATGCCAAGAACTTTTCCGCCATTCCCGTAAGATTTCTTGGGAGTGGTTGAGACGTAAAATAAAAAGAGAGTTGCCGGAGTTGTATTCGGCGCTCTCTTTGAATTATCCTACCTTGTACGAGGCTGAGACTCGTTCAACAAAGACTCATTATATTTTCGTGCAATCGGCGACCGAATATTTCATACACAAATAATCATGTTTACAGAAGCGTGCATTTGCAAGATTCCGGCCACACATAATGCTGACCGCGTTCGAAAGCTGTTATTTAATTACTTGCTTTCGCTGGGTTATGAGATAGAATCCGGTTACTCGGAGGGAAAACTTATTGCGGCTATGGAGAACAAACGTGGTCCGCAGGTTCAGTTTTTCGATGACAATTTACGTGAGGAACATCCCGAACTCTATGAAGATACCGGTTATATCGACTGCGGTGAGAATGTTGCCTTGTTTAAGGCGATCGCTTCCATAGCAGACAATACAGACCGTAATCAATTCTTTACTGACGGACATGACTGGATAGTGTGTCCGTTCGATAAATTTTCGGAATTCCCGAATACCGGAGGATTCCACAAGGCAACTGTAACCGAATTATTCAATAAAAGATGGCATCCTTGGGCTGTTATTGGGTGATAATCTTTATCGTGACCCTTTTTCTCTATGCTACCAGCAGTAGACTGACCTCGTTCCGCTGGATGACGTTCCGTTTCTACTGGATTCTCGTACTCTTTTTGTCAGTAGTAGCTACTCTTATGCTTTTTCTTGTATGGCTGATCTTTCCATCACTCAGCGCATAAACGGACACCTCCAACGATTGGAGGTTATGTTTTATACGAGAATAATGGTCGTTCGGCGACATTGTTTGATTCCGAATAATCGGGATGCTACTTCATTCGGGAAAGTCTCTGACAGAAGATTTCGTATCGGTAAAGACTACTGCTGGTATACCGAACAACTTATCGTAATCCACTACCGAGAACTTTTTATGGCAGTGTGGTATGCGTTTTTCCACTTTTTCAAAATCCGAAGATTCATTCAACAAAAATACTATGAAAAGTAAATTAGCCGAACGCTACTTGGAGACGGTGGCGTTTCCCGGTGACGCCGGGTATCAACTGGTTAGCGTTGTGAACGCTCGTATTGCCTGCGAACGCGCCGAGAAAGAGATTGTTGAGGAAGTCGTCCCTACTATGGGTGAACTGGTCCGAATGCTCGACGATCTTTCCAAGGTGCTTCCGCTTATCAAACAGGAAGCGGTGTACAAACAGGCCAAGTATCTTTTGGACAAGTATCATGATTGAGCCTGTTTTCATCCCGTTTATTCGGACAACGCTTCCCCGACAAATGACGGTTAATTCATTCAAGGTAATAACCAATCCGTTACGGATAACTTTCCGCGGGGAAGGTTGTCGGGAGCTTGCTTTCAAATTCGTTATGATTAACGGATATTGGAAAGGTCACGTTGAGATGATGTCCTCGACATGGGGTTATCAGTGTCCTATTTTTGACAGCACCCGTGATCTTCGGAGGTCTCTTTCCGACCTTTTGGAGGAATCTCTTGTCCGCGCTCAGACGATGATAAATGAACATAAACCGGATAAGTTTATCACCAAAGCGCATAAATCTATTCAGTCACTTATAGGATTACCCGATTCTGAGATTCTTAAACATGTAGACTATGAGTTATGGTAGATTGCCGAAATATGCACAAAAACTCCTTAACGGTTCCCCTACTACTCGTTCGCGTTCGCAGAAACAGGAAAGTCGTATCGCTAAGGATTTACGTGGGCATACGACGATTAACTCCGGGGCAACCTTTGGCCAAAATGACGTATTTACGGATTTCTGTGAAGTTGAGGCGAAGACAACTAATAAGGAATCTTTTTCGCTGAAACTCTCTGACTGGCGTAAGTTGCGAAAGAAATGCTCTACTACGAAAATCCCTATCTTTGTAGTGGATTTCGAGACGTCCAAAGACAGTCTTGCTGTACTCACCTATGACGATTTACTTTATCTTTTGGATAAGATAAATCGTGCAAAGCCCTAAAAATTAGGTATTTGGAACTTTCAAAATTAATTCTTATATTTGTTTACGTTCAATAAATTTATAACTTAATCCCACATTAAGATGAAGTACTATTTTGTAAAAACCCTTGTAGACAAGGGACGCACTCGTGTTCGTGCATTATCCAAACAAACCCATGATGACGGAACCCCCGTTGACACTACGGTTAACGTTAAAGTAGACCGGGATATTCGTTCTGAATATCCTACGGGAACCATCTACGGAGTTACCTCGCTTATTCCCAAAGCGGGTTACCTCGATGTCGAGGACGGTAAGATGTACCCGATGAATGTTCCCCGGTTTATCAGCGACGATCACCGTCCTACTGAGGAGATGGTTGCCGTGTACCGTGACTTTATCGGGGTTATGGAGGAACCCGAAACGGTTGACAAAGATACCTCCGCCCGGAGTTACCTCGGTCGGTTGATGAAGAACGAACGGTTCAACCCTCCGACCATCAAAAACGACGGGTTCTTCACGGACAAGTCAAAATGGTACTTGCTTATCCGAAACATTCAGAATCAGGTTAACACCATGCTTCTCGGTCCTACTGGAACAGGTAAAACCGAACTGGTAATGCTCGCATGTCAGAAACTCGGTGTGGAATGCTCCGTTTACGACATGGGGTCCATGTACGACCCGGTTTCCGGGCTTCTCGGTGTTCACCGATTGCAGGAGGGCGGCATATCGGTGTTCGATTATGCCAAATTCACGCAGGACATTCAGAAACCCGGTGTGGTGTTGCTCGACGAGCTTTCCCGCGCCCCCGTAACAACTAATAACATTCTTTTCCCGTGCTTGGATTCGCGCCGTTCGTTGCCTGTCGAAATTGCCGGGGGTAAGGATATGCGTGCTATTCGCGTGCATCCGGAGTGCTGTTTTATTGCAACAGCGAATATCGGTGCTGAATACACGGGTACTATGATTATGGACCGTGCACTGATGAACCGCTTTTTTGCAATGAAGCTCTCCTATTTGGCACAAACCGACGAGGTTCAGCTTCTCGTAAAACGATGCGACATTAAGCCCGACCATGCCCGCAAGATTTCTCTTATGTGCTCGGAGATTCGCACCATGTTCGACAAGGGCGAACTCAGTCACGCCATGTCTACCCGTGAATCCCTTATGGCGGCTGAACTTATCCGGGATGGTTGGTCTCCCTTGGAGGCTATGGAGCTGTCGTTCCTGCCGCTGTACGAGGGAACTGATTCCGAGGGTGAACGCGGTATCGTTCGCAAACTTATAATGAGCCGGTAGTATGGAACGCCCGTTTATGACCCGTGCAGAGATCGAGGATTTGATGCGCGATTGGTTTGATCGTGACGGCGAAACGTTCATTCGGATCAGTGACAAAGACCGTGTTGGTTGGGAGGACACTCTCGACGCCGGGGCCGACTACTCAACGTACATTCTGGAATCTCCTACGCAGGAGGATTTGATTCGCCGCGGTTATACGTTGGCTTCTGAAATGCTGACGGCTATGAACCTCCCCCGAAAGGTTCGCCTGCGTATTTCTCGTACTGGAGACAGTGCTACCGACTTAAAGACGGTTACGGTCTGTACCGAGTATTTCGATGACAAGACGCTGACCGTGGGTGCCAAACTCGATATTTTTATGGGACTTACCATTCACGAGGGATGTCACGTTCTCTATACCACTCCGACTAAACCCGAAGATTTCGGTGTCAACAAGCGGATCATCCATACCTTGTGGAACATCATAGAGGACGAACGTATCGAGGAGAAACTTGGTGAGACGAAACCCGGTTTCGCCCGGTTCTTGGAGAAGTCCCGGTACTACTATTTCGACCAGTACTATCTGGACGCTGGTATGATCGACGAAGTGGCCGAAAAGACTGATGCCGAGCAGTTGCTCAACCTTATTCTCAGAATTATCCGTTATCCGGTATATCTGAAAGAGGAAGACTTCGAACGGTTCGGTTTCTATCTGAAAAAGATTAAGGAGATACTCCTGCCGTTCCCCGATTCTACGAAAGCCGCTCTCGACGCCGCCAAACGCATTTACGAGGTTATCCGCGATTTCTACCGTGATAAAGAAACCGCTGACAGTAAAGAAGCCAGTTATGGGGAGGGTGATACTGATGCCGAAGGAATGGGTTCTTCTTGTGGTGACGAGGAACTCGACCGTAAGATTGCTTCTGATGCTTCTGAAATGCTGGAGGGTTTGTCCAAACTTACCGGCTCTGAAACCGCTGACAGTAAAGAAGCCAAAACTCTCGGCGATGACGATATGGCCACAACGGTTAAGGACAAGGGAGGTTTGCTCGGTGAAATTTGTGAGGGTCTCGTCGAACTCGGTTCCGGCACCGATACCTATTTTACTCCGGCTCCGTCCGATGCGTCACGATACGAGAAATCTCACCAGCGGGTTCGTCGGTATGTTCCCGCTATCTCCAAAATTATTCGAGGACACTGCCGGGAGTACAAGTTAATCCATCGCAGTATGCGGAGTGGCGTTCTCGATACGAACAAACTCGCCGAAGCCATTCAAGGTGTAAGCACGGTCTACATTCGTGAGGGTGAAGTGAAAAGTGATCGCGTCGCCGTGTGTGTTCTGATCGACGAAAGTGGCTCCATGAGTGGTGAACGAATCGAGGCCGCACGGGACACTGCCGTTCTCCTTAACGAAGCGGTCGGTAGTATTCCGCAAGTAGAGCTGTTCATTTACGGTCATACGGGAGACATCCGTACCAGTCGGTCTACGGAATTACATGTTTACCGAGAGAAAGGCTACTCTCCGAAATATGCGCTCGGTTCCGTGAGAGCGTGCTGTGAGAACCGTGATGGTATTGCTATTTACGAAGTCGCTCAACGGGTACGCAAACAAACCCAGCTTCCCGTGTTGTTCTTTATTCTTTCCGATGGTGCGCCGTGCGCGGGAAGCTATCACGGTGAATCCGCTATGAACCACGTTCGGGAGATGGTGAACAAGGTAGAAGCGATGCAGTTTAACGTTGTGCAAGTGTGCATTAACCATAGCTATCCACCCGAAAGAATGTTTAAGCATTTCGTCATTCTCGAAGACCTTTCCACGTTAGCTATCTCACTGGGTCGCGTAATTAAAAAGGCGACCATGAAAAACACTGCAAGCAGAGTTATCTGAAAATCCGAAAAATTATCCTTATATTTGTTCCGAGGGTAAGGTGTGAGCATTTGCTCGTAGGGGTTGGGAGTACGGTTACTCGTGGGATTGTGACCCCCCCCCTATCGGTCCCGTAGCTCAGTTGGATAGAGCATCAGATTTCTAATCTGAGGGTCGCGCGTTCGAACCGCGCCGGGATCACAAATCTATAATAAGTAATGGCAGAGCTTAAACGTACACGTAAAACCAGTATTGCGCGGTTACTCCGGAAGGAGACCGACACCGAAATTCAGAAAGTAACAAAAGCTATCGACAAAGCTCTCGAAAAGGATGAAATATCCGTGGGAGCCTTTTCCGTTATCGGTATTCGCCGAGCGTGCAAGCGGATGCTCGATGCACTCGATGACTTTGACCGCAGGGATTTTTTCGGGGCATTCTTCGATCTGTATAATTTGTGCATGGCTCCCGATATTCGGGCAAAGGGAGTATTCCATCCGAGCAGTCTCAAAAGTGCGTGCCCGCGGTCGTTGGTATATGACCTCCAAAACGCCCCCCGTGACGCTTCGATTTCGCCCGTTTCCGGTGCGTTACAACGCACGTTTGATGTCGGTTCATGGTATCACCTATATATCCAAAATATTCTGTTAAATATCGGTTTTCTCGAACAGGCCGAAGTCCCGGTTATTTGCAAGGAACGTTTCATAAACGGTAAGGCCGACGGTGTATTCCGGTATGAAGTATTCGGTGAGAAAGTGGTACTCGAAATTAAGACCATGAATGACATGGTTTACCAGCGTGCCATTTTCAAACCGTTCGAGAAACATGAATTCCAAGCGTCGTTGTACGCCCGCGAATTGGGCGCGACGAAAATCTTGTACCTGTACATTAACAAGAATACCTCGGCGATGAAAGAATTCCTTATGCCGTTAAATATGCCGATGCTTGAACAAGCCGACAAGATTATGAGCAGTACGATCAGTCATGTCGGAGCCGGTACGCTACCTAAACGTGCGTGTCCGGATGCTTTGTGTGAGAATGCTTTCGCCTGTCCGTATCGGACGCACTGTTTCAAAGAGTAAAAATATCGAGATTTTATTAAAATCTCGACAAATTTAATCATCATGGAAAAGATTAAACTTGTGGTCTATAACGAGCACACGCTCGGTTATTGGGACCCCCGTAACCCGTCCGTTGTTGGAATCCTTAAAGCGTCGCCGTTACGTGGGGCTATTGGAGACCACCATAAAAACATTGAGGTGGTAACTGCCCGCAGTAATATCCGGTTGGCTTCCCTCTGTGATTTCAAAGCATACAACGTATCATTTGATGGGTACGACAACGGGAATTATGAGTACAAAGAACTTTATCACGACATTAACCAATAAAACTATGAAAAGATTTATTCTTATTCTCGTTGCGCTTTTGGTAGTAGCTACCGGATTCGCACAACCCAAGAAAGTCAATCTCGACATTAAGGCACTGAAAGAACTTGTCGGTGTCGCTACCTATGAAAAGGTTGACAGTCTGCTCGGCTTTCAAACTACCCTTGAAAGCGGTGAAAAAGTTTTTCAGGGTATCAACGAATACGAGAAAATGCTCTTAGCGTATCGTTGCCGATTCAACGAGAAAAACATCCTGCAAAGTATAGAGTTTGTTTCCCGGTCATGTATGGGTTATGCAATCGACATGGCTGTCCATCGTATTAAACCCTATGCGTATGGAAAATATACAGGTGATTCACCCGATTTACATCGGTACAGATGGGATGGTCGAGAAATTGTCATTGACTTTGACGCCCAAACTGTAATAGTCTATAAGCCGAAGCCAAATGCCCGCTAAGAAGTTGGAGGGCGTCACTAACCCGCTCGACTTATTCCGAAAACAGTTTTCGGAAGTCGTTGCCCCTAAGGGTGGTTTGCCGACAATGCCTACACGGATTGCAGATATTGCGTCTGATGAACTCGGTAACATGATTGCCCGCTACACTGCATGGCGGGAATTCACCGAAGATCGTCATTTGGAAGCCTGCGCAACATACGCTCAGATAAAGTCTGAATGCGACCTCGAAATGGACCGTGTTATGGTCGGTAACCGTAGAATGTCTGCCACGGAGAAAAAAGCCGCCGCACGTCTTAAACTCGATGAAAGTGGATTACTCCGTAAGTTGGAGGAAGCCGAAATATACCGCGATCTTCTTTCCGGTAAGCTCGATTCGTTCAGTAACGTGCTGGCGATGCTTAGTAGGGAGTTGACACGTCGCGGAGTATTTAACAGTTAATCCTATGGGATCATTACAGTTTTCTATTGGTGAGGGATTCGGTGAACTCCTTACCTCAGTAGCCCGTGAAAAACTTACAGAGCAATGCGACCTCGACGGTGGGGTCGCATTACTTATACAGTCTTTGCCCGGTATGAACGAGGACCAAGCCCTCAGTATTATTTTTGGCGATATGGTGCTGACTGAGGATGTCGAGGAACAGACAGTGTCTCTGCGTCCTGCCAGTGAAGAATCGTCGGGATTTGACGTTGTGGCGTGGTTGGTATCTCGTAACTCTACTTTTATGAAAGATGCTGAGAGTTGGCTTGAAGTAACCGCCAACATGGGGCCTCTCAACGGTGTCCGGAAAGAAGTGGAGGTAAAATACGCTGACCTTATTAAGTATTACTGGGATGGGAGTGCAAAAGAATTGTTCGAGCATGACGCCGATCTGAATGGTTTGCGCTATCTTGTTACCGGGGTTCGAGGTTTCCTCGACAAGTATACAGAGTTTCTCACTTTGTATAACCGGATAGTTTCTAAGATTCCCGACAAATTTTCCGGTGGTAAGAAGATCGAAGTTTGTGAAGAAGTCGTCGATCTGAACAAAGGTATCGGCGTACTGATGATGTCACAACATGACCGGGACACCTCCGATGCTTACCTTTCCTATTATGACGAGAGGTTAAAACGGTATCTCGAAACAGAGAGAATCCTCTCGGATGAATCTTTTGACGTTAAACCCGTTGATATTACCGAGGGGTATGATGCCGGATGGCTTGCTCCGAACGGTGATTATTACGGGTTGCGCGGGGAAGTGTCCAATATGCTACACGCACGTATTTCGGAAGCGTTGCAGGATAAAGGAATTATTCCGACACCGCTTCCCGACGACTGTACCTCTCCGGACCGGTGGTTGGAGACCAATGGTTGGGTTAAGATTCACAACGATTGGATTCTATTCGATGGTTACGATCCTTTCGGTGTCCGCGGTAAGGAAGTACCTCTTACGGAGAAACAACGAGAGAGTATCTACCGGTATGGTCAGGTATGCTGGAGGGGAATGCTCACATTCGGATTTTCTCGAAAACAAATCTCGGCGGCACGCTTCGAAATGACCGAGCCGTTAATGCTCAAAAAACTGTTCGAATGAAAAGTAATGTAGATAAGGGTTTGATCGCCGACTTTGTTGTCCTCGGTCTTGGTTTGGTAGCTCTTGCCGTTTTGTTGGGCGTTGTCCTTGCATTTATGTAGAAATTTGTATCTTTGCGGTAGACACAAATAATTGAATCATGCCGCACAAGAAAATTTCTACGGGGCTATTGAAGCGCAAACGTGTTTCCAAAGAACTGGTTCGACGAAACAATGTCGTTGTTACCAAGCCAACCTCCAAAACTTGCTGGGTTCCTCTACCTAACTATGAGGGTATCTATGAAATCTCGAATACTGGAAAAATACGTTCTGTTGAGAGAGACGTTGAATACACCACAGGAAAAATTTGTCATCTACGAAGTCAGATGTTAAGGCCATCTATTGATAAAGACGGCTACTTAATAGCGCATCTTTATCGTGGGAATAAGACTGAAACGTACAAGGTTCATCGTTTAGTAGCAACAGCTTTTATCCCTAATCCTAATGGGTATCCTGATGTAAATCATATAGACGAAAATAAAGCGAATAACGCAGTGTCTAATTTGGAGTGGTGTACTCGAAGATACAACGTTACATATGGTAGTCGAGCTGACAGAGCGTCTGAAAAATTAACCAGATTTTTATACCAGCGATTCTCTCTGTCCGGAGAATATATAGATACCCTCTCCCATAAAGAGCTTAAAAGTATGGGGTTCAATTTAGGTACTATATGGAGGTGTTCTGTCGGTAAAGCAAATGTGTCCTCTGGGTTTCGATGGCATCGTATTCCTGTTGAGGATGCCTCTAAATTTAGGAATCCTCGTATTCGTAATGATGGTTCTGTGCTTAATAGGGCAACATCTTCTGGAACTTGGAAAAGTTTCGAACGAGTAGTCGCTAAATTTTTCGGGACCAAACGTGTTCCGTTATCCGGTAGTAACAGTGGACATAATACCAATAGCGATTCCCTGCATCCTACATTGTATATTGAGTGTAAGGTTCGTCAGAAGTCCGCTGTATGGTCGTTGTTCAAAGATACCGAAGTAAAGGCCAAGTTCGAAAAGAAGATTCCGGTTGTCGCCATCAAACAAAAAGGCGAACAAGGCTACCTACTGGTTATCCGACCCGAAGATTTGGGTAAAATTCATACGATACAACAATCTGTAACAGAAGCCGATGGGGTATAACTCCGTGAGTGTCGGAGAAAATAACCTTTCCGATCTCTTGGAGTATTCGAGAAATTACCTATTTTTGTAGAGTTCAAAGTTACTTGGTAGTAGCGCAGGTTAACTGGTCGAAAACCTTTATCGGAGTATCTATGGAAATTAACACGGAATCAAACACTGTAACTTTAAGGTGCAAATCATCGACCGACGCGAACAAACTTGCTGGAAGTATTCATTCTGCATTTCAGAATGACCCTGCCAAAAAGATACTGATTCGTGTTATCGGTGCAGGCGCACTCAACCAAGCGACGAAAGCCTGTATTTTGGCAAACAGGTTCTTTGCAAAGAAAGGAATCATCCTCGCTTTGCAACCCTCGTTCCAAACTATCGGCGAAATCACTGCGATTGAGTTGAAGGTTCTGTTTCTCAAAAATTAGTTCTGCTTTTTGGAGATTCAGAATTTTTATCTACATTTGCAGTACCAGCGGTTTTAACGGCTAATCGCTTTTTTATAAAAGAATACCTGCCGGACTTAAAAAACTTACCACTATGGCAAGAACCGCAAGAACCGCCGCTACCGGAAGGGGCCGTGGTCGTGCCGCCGCCGCCGCTCCCGCGCGTGGTGGTCGTAGAAGTGGAGGCCGTGGCCGTGCCGCCGCCGCTACCGCTTCGAAGTCGTAATCAAACCTGCGACGATTTTGAGGACCTACCGATTCGTTGGCAGGTCCTCTCTTTTAATAGGCATAAGTATGGAAAAGAAGATTTTATTGTTTTCAGGTGGTTTTGATTCCATGTTGCAGGAGTGGTTGATTCGTCCGGATTTGCTCCTGTACGTAGATATGAAAACCTCCTACGCCGAACGCGAGATTGAAGCCCTCAAACGTTTACCTCCTTATTACGTGGATCGGTTAAAGGTGATCGAGTTCCCTCTTGGTGAATACGAACGGGAGAACAAATACCTGCCCTACCGGAATCTTATTTTGGGGACGCTTGCCATGCAGTACGGGCAACACGTTTATTTCGGTTTCAACGAAGCCGACAATGCTCCCGATAAGGACGACGTATTTATTCGCAGACTGACTACTTTGTTCCGGCATCTGAACAAACACTGCATCGGCGACATGGGGTGGGAGAACACGCATTTCAGTTTCTCGGCGCCGTACAAACACCTAACCAAAACCGAGATGGTGACGGAGTGTCTGAAACAAGGTATGCCCGTTGACTGGATTCAGAAAATTCGGTCCTGCTATGATTCTGCAAGTGAGATCGGTTGTGGTGTTTGCCGCCCGTGTCTTAACCGAGGGATCGCGTTAATCAATAACGGGATTTACGAACCGGAGTTGTTCGATACGCCTATCGACGAGGTTCGGTTGTGGAATCTTATGAAAGAAACCGCTTCCTACGACGGTGGCGATTATTCTGCGAAATACTATGCCGACATTAAAAAGGCGCACCGATTATTACGACAAAGAGGTTAATCGAGCGGTTCTTTTTTTCTCCGCTTCCTCTACCGGCGACACTGAACAGTTGTTAGAGTTCGGTATTCGAGAGATTCTTGTGTCTTACTTCTATATGCGCAAGAGTTTACCGTATTACGATGGAGTACTCGACAAACTGCACAAGGAGAAAGGTCTTTTTATGACGGACTCCGGGGCGTTCTCTTTTATGGCGTCCGGTGTCATCAAAGATGAGATGTATACTGAAAAGTATTGGTTGCCTTACTTGGAGGAGTACGTTGACTGGCTGTGGAAACACAAGGATAAAATCTTTGTCGCCGCAAATCTCGATCTGGACAAAATTGTGGGTCGTGAAGTGGTCGATAAATGGAACCGAAAGTATTTCGAACCTCTCGAAAAGGCTGGTTTGCAGATCGTTTATGTGGCGCACGAAAACGACACTGACGATAAGCACGCTATAAAACATTTTGGACAGTACTGTAAACGATATAAGTATGTCGGGATTAACCAGTCTCAGAAAGAGTACGCTTCACATTTTTATCAAATGGCCAAGCATCATAATGTCCGTGTACACGGTTTTGCTTGGACTGAGATGAATATTGTAAAGCACTACCCATTCTTTTCTCTGGACTCTACGACGTGGCTTGGAGGTGTTCGGTATGGAACCACTTATGACTACGACGGTAAGAATTTTCGCACCATCGACTACAAGCATAAGTACATAAGAAAATCCCGGCGTTTGAAATATCGAAAAATTGGCGTATCTTTGGATGACGTTCTTGGTGAAGAAAAACGAAAACCGATTAACCGCATGAACTTGCTCGGTTGGATGGGCTTCCGTAAAGAGTTTCTCCGCATGGCGAATCTTAAACTCCACAACAGAACTGTTGCACACTATACACGAAAACCATGAGCGAAGACGTAACAAAAAAGCGTATTGCCGAAATTCGTGAGGCCGGTGAAGACTTTGACAAACTCAGAAAATGTCTTTGTCCGTTCTTTCAGAAAGGTGATTGCCCCGACTGTATCAGTTGCTTATGCGAGGATGACGATGTTCTCGAATGTAAGAAGTACTTTTTGGAACACATCAAAATCCATCCTATGGATGTTTGGTCTCCGGAGTTTGACGTCGTTAAGGTTCAATCCCGTGAGAAAGTTTCCATTAACGAGACCATCGGTATCGGAATTAACTGTGACACTTGTTACATGTATGACAAGTGCCCTTTATACAAGATGGGGTATGCTTGCGGGATCGACTGGGGTGACGGAAGACCCTCCACTCCCGAAGCATACTACGAGTTCTTGGTAAACACTCAGTATGAGCGTGTTAAGCGTGCATCGGTGTTTGAGAAAATCGACGGAGGTGTTCCCGACGCTAACCTTTCCGGTGAAATGGATCGGTTGTCCGGTTATATTCTCAGTCGGTTGGATTTGAACCGGGAACGTCTGTCGGTGAATATCGAAGCTACTGGTTCGGCTTCCGGTAGTAGTGGCGGTGGTGGTATACTGGCCAAGTTATTCGGTGGCGGTGTGAGTGCTCCCGCAACGAAAGAGATTCCTGCCGAAACCGAAACCCGTAAGGATTTGATTACTGAGGCCGAAGTAGTAACTGAACCTGTAAAGGTTCCAAGACGACGAAGAAATGTCGGTGACAGTGAGTAAACATTTGCGAAAGGGTAAGAACAAGGTTTCTGCCGTGCGCCGTCACTACCGGAAAGGTAGTACTCATAAGACGGTTAAAGGCCGAAAGTACGTTTTCGTTGATGGCTTCTGGAAACACGACGATTACCCGAATGCTCCCAAAGCAGGTTGGTCTTATGAGCATCTTGTAAGGGAGCGTGCAAAATTACTCAATGACCTGCAAGACGGTCTTGAGAATCGTGATATTTTACCCCCGCGCAAATATGGGTTATTATCACGACGTATTCGTAAGATAAACCGAATACTTAAAAATAAAAAGTAATGGATGCGTTATTGAAATCATTAGTAGGTGCTCACATCGAGTATCGGAGCAGGACATCCGGTGAGGATTCCGCTTCGTGGGAGCGCGTACTCCGTAGCGAACGTAAGAAAATACAGGAGACCATCGAGATCGCCGAGCAATCCAGTACCACAGCTAAAATCATGCTGTACGTGGAGATGCTTAACTACTACCGGAATCAACCGTTCTACATGATGATCCGGAGTAGTATCGTACTGGGTCGAGTTAGGCCGCAGGTAATAAAATTACTATCGCGCCTTAACTCTACGGAAAGGTGTTTCATGTTATCCGAAGCATTGAACAAGGGTCCCAAAGACCCCGACCGAAAGACATACGTAGCTACTGCTTCGTTTATGCTCCGGACTTACGAGAGACACCTGCCCGCATTACGGAAATTTCTGACCTCGGAAGAACTTTTAACTTGTGTGTAGTATGTACAGAGTCAACACCATTTACCCCGCATTTATGGGGGAACAAAACAAATTCGGCATTGGCCGTAGATGTGTGTTCGTTCGTTTCAGTGGATGTAATATCCGCTGTTACGAAAAAACTATGGGCATCACTTGTGACACTCCCGAAGCCTTGTGCGGAAAGAGTGGTGTTGGTATGAGTACTGCCGAGATCGTCGATACACTTCGGGAATACAATATTCGGACTATCTGCCTAACTGGTGGGGAGCCGCTTATGCAAAATCCCGTTGAACTACTGGAGGAGCTTAGTCGAGAAGGTTACAGTGTGGTTGTGGAGACCAACGGAACCATCTCGGTGGCTCCTTTTGTGCATATACGCAATGTCAGCTTCGTTGTTGACTACAAGGCGCCGAGTGCCGGGGTAAGGTCTTTTGAGTTGGATAACTTTAAGTATCTGCGCCGGGACGATTACCTCAAATTCGTCATTTACGATGACGAGGATTACGAGGACATGAAGCGTATCTGCGATATGATGAAAGGAAAAGTAAATCTTGTTGCCGGCTTATTTTGGGGAGCGAAAATAGGCTACGTCGAACTCACTAACCGTATCTTGCGCGACAGATTACCGCTGAACCTCAATATGCAGGTTCACAAGATGATGGTACTCTATGACGAGTACCCGGAGGCAGTCAGAACATTGAATGTCCCCAAAGAGTTGTAACGTGTAACTTAATCAGATTTACGATGAAGAAGAACGCATTGATTCTTAACGAATCGGACAAGACCACGATGTATTTGGTGGGTTGCGACGAAGGTGATGTCACCAACTACGCAAATATGATGGGGGCCAAACCGGGCAGTCTCTATCTCGACAAACTCAACAAGAGCTTCTCGCACAAAGTCGCCGACGAGGGCAAGGCTTCCGACTGGGTACGCCTTATCGGGTCCGCTCCTACGATGCCCGCGGTGTTTGCCATGACCGGCAACACGATGTACCTCGGAAAGCAGGCCGCTGATCTGCAATCTCACATTAAGATCGGCACCGACAACAAGGTTACGGGCAATCTCAAATTTGTCCGGAAGTTCGTAGAGCTCAACACCGCGGTCAAAGAGGAGCAGTCCGGACACTATCTGTTTCTGTACCTCCCGCTTGCCCGTGACTTCGAGGTTCTGAAAACTCAGACGGTCGAAGTTCAGGTCGATTCCAAAACGGCCAAGACGTTTCCGCCCGAAGGATATGGTCTGCCGCTTATCGTCCGCATTACGGAGAATACGCAGTCGATCAAACTGACGGTAAAAACCGGATCGGCCACTACGACCCGAACGCTCGACGTATCGGGTTTGAAACTGCAAAAGAAGCTGTAACGTATGGCCTCGCTTATTCAGTTACGCGGAGATACTGCCGAGAACTGGGACTTATACGATCCCGTTCTTCAAGAGAAGGAACCTATCATTGTTTACGATAGTGACACGGTAACTATTCTCGGTTTCAAAATCGGAAACGGTGTAGATTCCTATTCCAAATTACCCTTACTTGAAGTGGGTGGCGGCAGTGCAAAGGGTGCTGTACGCTTTGACGAGGACCAACAGTTAAGTGAGGACGAACAAAAGACTGCCCGCGGTAATATTTCCGCTTTGGGTAGTGAACAGGCAGTAGTGTCACAAACGGTACGAGGTATCGAAATAGTGACCCAAGAGGCTCCTATGAAACAGGACGACATAATTTATATCGAGGTACTTCCGGTGGAAGAAAATGCAGGTTAATCCATGCCCACCTTAGACCAAATATTGCAGGCTATCGCCTATGATGCGGCCATTCTTGTAGATGGTACGGTGAATAAGATTTCCCGTGTTATCTACAATGGCCGTATTATTTGGCCCGTACAGAATACCGGCGAATCCATAAAACGAGTAATTTTTAATGGTAGGATTCTTTGGGAGGTCAAAGAAATTCCTTATCTTTCGCTGGAAAAAGAGTACGTATGGCTCGACGAGTACAATGACTGGTTTAACACCAATCAGGTACTTACAAATACTTCATTTTACATTAACTAAAACTTTTAACACATGGCAGACGTAACAAAAGGTTATGTAGTCGTTTCTCCGGGTTCCGGTTCGGGAAATACTACGTTATCCGTAAAAGCCAAGACGCCCAATCAGGGCAACCGTGTTGCGCAGAATCAACAGTTTTCGGTTCCTGCTCCGGGTGTCACTCCCGACAAAATGTTCACTGCGATTCTGAAAGCCGCCGCAGAATTCGTAACTTTCGATGACGGTGGCGAAATGGCCGTCAGTAAATCCGGAGGTCAGATTATCATTACCGGTAAGTCCAACTCCGACAAGCTGACGTTTTCGAAAGGAGCCGGTGAGATCATTCCTGCCGACATTTCCAAGGTCACCTATCAGGCTAACGGAGCTACCGCTACGTCGGGTACTGCTATTGCTGGCGACCCCGGTGCTACGGCTAAATTCGATTTTGCCCTTACGCTGACTGCGGACGAAAACGAAACTATCACCGAACGCACGCAACAGATCATCGTCAACACTACGGGTAACAAGACCGCGACGATTTCGCTGAAACAGGCCGCCGGCGACGCTTACTTAACCCTCAGTGCAACTACTGTTGAGGTTGAGCAGGATGGCTCCGCTTCGACCATTCAGGTTAACACCAACACCACGTTTACCGTGGAGTAACACACAATCACGGGGGGGAGATCAAATGCCGCTCCGTGGTACTAATTCCCTATTAAGTTATGGCTGTTAAAACAGTTACTATCCCGTGGGGAGATGGGACAACAGATAAGATATATCTGACGTGGAATGATGCCAGTCTGCCGGGTGTCATTCCCGTAGATATTGCATCTGACCCAAACTATACAGGAAAACAACGAGAATACCTCTCCACTTTTATCGGGAGAGGTCCCGTTGGTGGACAAAATGTTACCAAAACTTGCACGATTATCCAAACTACGGACAACCTTGTTATTGCCGTTTACGATTCGAACAAGACCGTAGCTATGCACTCGAATGTAAAAGCAGGTTATCCGAAAAAGTAGACATTTTTCTACTCTGTTGAAGACATAATGAGTGGGTTTACCACTAAAACTATAAAATTTAAGAATATGCCAAGTTTTGTAGACATAGCGACACTGACCAAGTTGTCGTCGCTTACGGGAAACGAAGAGTTTCAAGTCTCAGCTACCAACAAGATTAGTTCAAGAGACATAGCTTCATTGGCGCTTACACAGCAATTACATGGTTTCTCGGAGGTCACTATTGGATCACCAAAAATATCAAGTACCTCGTTGTTGCTGTCTGCCATAGCAGCACTTTACAGGCTTAGTAGCGACAATGGTAAAGTACTTCCAATTTCCAACGGTATTGATAAGTTCGGAAATGTCGTTTTTTCCGGTACTAATGCAGTCGGGATATTATTCGATGTGAAGGCATCCAAATACTTTACCCGATCAGGAGTGACTGCCTCTGTATTCTTCAACAGCGCGCAATGGATTTCTTGGTTGCAAGACGGAGAGGCTCATGAGATGGACGGTGGGGCGGTTCCTTCAGGCGGACTTGCTCCCGGTACAGTGATATTCAACGACGAATTTTCGTTTGATGGCTACACCAACGCAAATCCCGGTCAGTTGTCTCTCTTACAACCTATTCCGTTAGGGTCCATAGTGACTTTCATAGGATCGTATTATTTTGGACCTCCCGCCGAAGAAATTTTACTTTCACCCGAAAGCCATACATGGTCACTTACAGTAGCTTTACCCACTGGAGCTTCCAGTATCGTACGCTATCTGAAAGACATGTTAGTCGTGCAGAATCCTTCTGATGCAAATTTGGTAGTAGACAGGCAACATGCGATGTACAAAATAGACGCCAAAAATCTCGTTAATGGCAAAATCAGTACAATAGATATGTACGCTACTGGAGTTCTGTTGTCTGATATGTATTTAACGATTAACCAAATTATCTATGTTGCGCAGGTATAGAATAAATCCCCCTCCTATTAAGAGGGGGATTTATTAGTTGTAAACAGGATTATTGTCTGCGGATTTGTATATCCGTTTCACCGTTATCCTACTTCCAACAGGATAACTTTCACCGCCTCTTACTATGACTGTAATCTGGCTAACTGTACAATCAATATCCATTGTACCATTGTCAGAGATTACACCTCCTTGGCTACCTCCAGCATTATAAAAGGCACTAAATTGAACACTTGTAAGGTGCTCGCCAACAACTACATTAAAGGTGCGTCCCATGTTGACACCTGTAACGAAGAAACTATCTGGAGTTGTACCTACGTTTAGGTCATACATTATTGTAAGTATATCTCCATTTTGTAGACCACTTGGTAGATCAAATACGTCCGGAGCGTCATCATTTAACGAGACTTCGCCTGCCCACAAAGTAGTCCCAACAGCTATTCCACCCGAAGATGCACCACCACTACCACCTACGAGGGTCCATTGGGACCTGCAATAAGCTGAAAATTAGGTGTTTGGAAGTATCAAAATATTTTCTTATATTTGTTTATAAACATAATCTATAACCCTATGAATATAGCAGTATTACATGTCCGGGCGCAAAAACTTGCGCAGGATGCACTGGTAGGGGTAACCGATAAGGTAGGTAAACCTATCTACGAACACTGTCAGAGAGTGGCAAGTAAGTTCCCTATGAGCGCAGAGCGTATTGTTGCTATCCTGCACGAAATTGTGGAGGATAGCGATGTTACGCTCGCCGACCTGTCAGTAGAGCATGAATTTCCGGAGGAGATAGTTCGTGCCGTGGAAGCAATCACCCATGTAAAAGGCGAGGACTATCCCGACTACATTGTTCGGGTTTCCCGTAACAAGATCGCTACTGCCGTTAAGTTGGCCGACCTCCGGGACAACATGGACATCACCCGGTTGCCTAAACTGGTAGATTCCGATTACCGACGGTTACAGAAGTATCACGCGGCCTACCTGTTTCTGCGTAAGGAATGGGAGTACGCCTACAAAACTAAATAACCATGAAGACTTATTGGTTTGTGTCCTACATATCTGTAAACAGAGAGGGGACTGGTTTTGGTCGTGCATTCGTGGAGAGTAATCAAAAATGGTTGGTGCTTACGGATGCCGAAGACCAACTTAAACAGGCTAACAACAGCATAAGTCTAACTATCCTCCACTATAAGGAGGTAACAAAAAGGGAATACGATTTTCACCTTAGTAATGATTAACGAAGATAACGAAATTACCGGGTTGGAGATGCTTTGCTGGATGGCGGCAATCATCTTTGTAGTAATTGTGATAACGATTCTATCCGTACAGTTATGAAAAAGAACAAAATAGAAGTGAGTATCATGCGAGATTCCAACTTGGACTTGCAAGAGTTCAATAAGGGTACCGGTAGTGAGTACGCCACAGGTGTTCTCTACCATCCGTTAGGTCTCGTAGATGTGTATACGGAGAAAAATCTTCTGTCGTTAAAAACTATCGTCAGAGGTAGATTGTACGTACAATACTTCAACAAGAATTTTACTCGGATGGGTATTCACACTAAGGCATCCCGGTTTATCAATGAGGTAGTCGGAATGTCCGAGAGTGAACCGTGTCCGCATATTCCCAAGTCTTTCGAGGAAGCTATCCGTAAATGTGTCGTTAAGAAACCTCTTGTTTACTGGAAGTACCAGTTACAAAAGGTGTCGAAACGAACCGGAGAAGTCCTTGCATACAAGCGGTACATGAATGAGGGATTCCTGCGCCGATACGGTTCCGCAATACGTGAATCATACGAGGGTAGTGGTGAGGTGATCTACAACTCAGCTACCAAAGAGTGGGAACGCTTCGAAGTTGAAGTGGAATTATTCCGTTGGGATCGCGCTAAACCGGAGAAGGTTCCCCACGAAGAAATGATTCGCCTTACGACTTTGTAGAATGCGAAAGTTATCTGCTATTTGGCGTATCTTGTGGGCGGATGAATTCGCTGTATTTACCCTCCAAGATTGTAAGTCCCGACCCGGTTGGTTAGGTGCTCCTAATTTCTTTTGGATCATCTCCCACGAAGATTCCACGTTCTTTTGGTATATTAAGGAGCGCATGAAAACCATCTTGGAAAAGAAACCTTTGAATATACATGACCTGTGGAGGAAATCCATGTAACCAGTTTAAGACGGTCCTAATCGACCGTCTTTTTTTATGTCGAATTGGATTTTACGCAGAATTAGTTTATATTTGCAGAGGTTGGATAACAGTTTGTCAAACTCTTAAACTCAAGGTCATGGCTTTAATTACCGAATTAACCATTCTCAACCCTGCGGACAAGACCCGGATGTATTCGGTTTGTACCGGCAAGGGTGCTCCTACGGACGCCGCTGACCCGCTTATCGCTGATGTTCTGACGTACCCTATCGGGTCGCAGTACACCGACCTTACGGGTAAGAAATTCTACGTTCGCATGGCAGATGCCAAAGCCGCCGCCGACTGGGTAAGTCCCGGTGCGTAGGTGAAATTCACAACCGGGGCCGCTTAATCCAAGTGGCCCCATCTTTTTCTTTGTATAGATATGGCTTCATTAGTAAAATTAAAGGGTGATACCCTTGCACGTTTTGAAAAGATAAACCCGGTGCTTTGTAGCAAGGAGCCTGCACTTATTGCGCTGGACCCTGCGAACCCGACCAAATATACCCACATGGTTATCGGCGACGGCAAGTCCAAGTTTAAGGATTTGCCCATGCTCAACATGGGTGTAAGTCAAGACTACGAAAAGATGGAGAATCTTCCCTCCATCGAGAATGTCGAACTTATCGGTAACGTAACGCTGGAACAACTTGGTGCGGTATACCAAGAAGATTTTGACAAACGGTTACCCCTCGTTATTGACCTACTGGCGTCCAACTATCGGGAAAAAGTCCTTGCCGCATTGGATTCCATTAACAAGGGTGCTCCCGTTCCGGTATTCCTTAAAGTGACCGGGGTAACGTTATACGTTTGTGGATGGCGTATGATGGATGACGGTACGATGCTGTGGATTACTGCACCGCTCGCCGTTACGGAGAATGCCTTTGTGGAACTCGGAATCACTGCTTATTCAGTGAATACGACGGATGGTTCTATTGTCGCTTTGAACCAAACGCTTACTAAGGTACTGGGTGAATCCGCATTGGTTCAAGAAGTCGGTATGGACCCTAACAAGGTTATCTCTCAAAAAACCATTACCGAGTTATTCGGGCTGGTTAACGAGGCGGTTGATGACCGTATTGAGAAGTTGCCTATCGAGTTGACCATTGAGGGTGAAGACTACGTGGTGACAACCCCGTTGGAAACTCTTTCGAAGTACGCCGCTAAATTCTATGCCGACCCCTCGGCGTATGCTTGGCAGATCACCTTTGTTGTCGGTTCAGACAAACTGGGTGTGCTACCTATTTTCCTTTTTTCATTCGGAGGACTACATATCGGATTCTACAATCCCGATATATCCGGTACGATGAAGCTGATACAGATTATGCTCGATGGGACAACGGTTACCTCGGCTACTGTTGGTGATTGGACACGAACTCTTGTAGAGGTAGTTCAGACTACTGGTTCAGATACCCAACAAGTCATGTCTCAGGATGCCGTGACCAAAGCTCTGAAAACTCAGGTTGACGCGGCACTCGCCGCCGCTAAGAAATATACTGACGATGGCGTCAGTTCGCATAACACTTCGGAGACCGCCCATGCCGATATTCGGGAGTTGCTCAACTCGTGTATCGGATTACCCGTGTACGACGACAAGGAATACACGTTAACTTTTGCCACTATCAATGGAAGTAAGTTGGTAGTGGATTTCCCTATTGAGCAACTTGCTTTAAGGTACAACGAAGATACTCAGAGCATCGAGTTCGACAACCATGACGGAACCACGACGAGTATTCCGGTCAGCGCATTCGTTAAGGTGTACCTCGGTTCTATCGGCGAACAGATACAAATAAGTATCGACAATCAGAATACGATTCATGCTACACTGTTGAAAAATTCGGTTTCATGGGACCATCTGTCGGTGGAACTGCAACAGCGTGTGAACGATCATGTCACTACCACGGATTTCGCCGAAAAAACTATCCGCAATGACATCGAGCAATCTCTCAGTATGGAGGCTCAGAATCAGGCGTTGGAAAATATCGGCGCCGATCTGATGGTTATTGATCTTGTCAATGGTCAGGCGACACTTACCGATGAGCAGGAGGCCAGATTGTTGTCGTGTAAAGGAGTTATTTTGCGGGGCACGGTAAATGCGGGCAAGGAGGTACTTACTAAAATATATTTTAGTGACTATCAAGGAGGAGATGTTGTAAGTTTCTATGCACTTCGAAACAACGAGTTTTGTCTTAGGTGTTCTTATACCAAATCTACAAAAATTTTCAGGTTTACTGGTAGCGCCAGATGGTCCAATCCCGCCTATGTTTCGGTATATTCTCCTCAGAACTTTTCTATGAGTGAACAGGCGCAGGCTCGCGCAAATATCGGGATTCAGTCGACCGACGAGTTGCTTGAGGATGCAGATTTTATTGCTCAATTGAAGGTAAAACTTGGAATTGAATAACTGATTTAACTATGAAAGATACGATCCCTGTATGGGTTAAAGTCGTAAGACGCTTGTTCAAGATTTATACTCCGTTTCTTTGCGCGGTCTTTGTGCTTGCGCACGGTTGGATGTATATGACGGATTCACTATCCGATCAGACTGCGTATTTGTTCAGCGTTATCGGTGGTAGTTCTGTTCTGCTGTTGGCGTACATGTGGTTTGAGAGCTACAAAATGTGCGTTTGGTATAAGGCAACACTGGCGATGCTTTTCTGCGTACACGTTATATAGGCGATGTAGAGAAGAATTATTTCTGTATTCTTTGTCAGTCCGTTCTTTTCGCGGATGTGCCTTGTATGGTTATTGACAGTAGCCGGGGAGATACACAACTCCTCGGCTATTTCCTTTTCTGATAAACCACAAGCTAATAGTTCGGCGACTTTCAATTCTTGTGGCGAGAATGGTGTATTTACGTTATTGACCATCATAGCGTAAAGAGTTAGTTTTGTGGTATAAAGATAAGCTATTTTGTTCTATGTGCAAAGAATTTTATGAATTGGCAGATACGGTCTGCCAACAGATTCCGTTGAAACGGGATAAACTGTTTTCCTCGAATGAGGAACTCTATGTAAATGCCCGGTGCGCCTTAATCAATGAATTGTGCGAAAGAGGATATTCCGATATGCTGATAGCCCAGCTTTCCGGTCTTACTCGTCAGACAGTAAATCGTCTGAAAAACCAGTACCACATGAAATACAGACACTCGGCATTGGTGCGCGAACTTAGCAATATACTTAGCGTGAAAGTTGTCGCAAAATAATTTCAGTAGCGCGAGGCTTCTTCTCAACTTTGTGATGCGGGTAATATTGCTCGATTAACAAAATTTTTCAAAGTCATGGAAGAGCGGTAAAGAACATTAAACCGAACTGCCCGAAATGTGGCAGGTAAAACTCTACAATTATGACTAAGGAGGAAATATTCGAGAAATTCGATTGTATCGCCGCAGAGGTGATGCAGGAGAAAGATGCCGAAGACATCGCCGTAACGTTCGCTACGTTCCGCAAAACGTTGGAACGGTTATCGGTACATTGTCCGAAAGACGCATCAGACATTTTTGAGTGCTTCGAGGGCACTCTCAGGTACTACAATTTCTTAACCGAAGATGAGGCAGAGGGCGTGGTCAGCCGCCTTATCAATCAGGACGGTTCCCGTGGTCCCCGCTGGCGCAATGCCAATGAGCTGTGGAACATGGTGCAACAGAACGGTGGCGCTATCGAGTGTGAGCCGCACTACAATAAGTCTGTCTCTTATACACATCTCCGAGCCCACGAGACGTAGAGGAATCTCG
>ERZ1026986.179-NODE-179-length-30199-cov-13.418160_pt1 | contig 30199 bp, 29 predicted proteins | sample MGYA00519455_ERZ1026986 | MGnify/ENA primary metagenome ERZ1026986 (study PRJEB26926, sample SAMN06164548) | human gut metagenome | biome: ENVO:00009003; feature: ENVO:2100002; material: ENVO:00002003 | host: Homo sapiens | place: USA | collected 2012 ...
CTACGTCTCGTGGGCTCGGAGATGTGTATAAGAGACAGTATTAAAAAAGATGACCTTGAAGATTTTTTATTTACTTGTTATATGCTGGCAATCTCTATCGGAAATTATGGAGATGGAAGTGACGCTTTACCGCCGGATATTGAGCATGTAATTATTTATTTTCCACAAGGAACATTGGGTATTATGTACATAAAAGATAATTCAGATATGTATAGACAATTTCCACTCGGTGTTACCACCACCTTGTCAATAAAAAAAGATGATGAGGATGAATTACAGAAGCATTATGATAATTTCTTTTCTTTGACAGATATAATGAAAGGAATTTAAGATTAAACACGAGTGCCGTTGAGCGCCTTCTATATGGAGGGCGCTCTTTTTTATGCTGAAAACCATTGAAAAAATATATCGAGCCATAAAAAAAGACAGCGGCAACGCCACTTTGTATCAGGATGCATTTGATTGTATACGCATTATAGGTGAAACTGATATTACAAAGGCCTCGGAACTAAATAGAGAGTTAAGAAAAAAAGTGAAATCCGCAATGAAGGAAAGCAAAGATTTAAGCTTTAAAGCGCAAATGTACGATTTGCAAAAGCTTACTTATTTATTTGCAGCTCCTTATTTGTTTGATGATTTCCTGATTTATGTAGAGTGGGACAGGGAACCGGAAAAACGTTTTTATTTACCGCGTCGTAATGTTCTGTACACTACTGTTCAGGCAATGCAAGCGTTGATAGATGATGAATTAGACCTACTAACAATTTCAATGCCGCCTGGGACCGGAAAATCAACGCTCGGTATCTTCTTTTTATCATGGGTTATGGGAAGGTTCCCCGATTGCCCCAACCTTGCATCCGCGCATAGTGACAAATTGACAAACTCGTTCTATGAAGGTGTCAAACAAATTATAACCGACCCAGAATACCTGTGGAACGATGTTTTTCCTAGCTGCAAATTAGCAGCGACAAACGCGAAAGAAGAAACGCTGGATATAAACAAGAAACATCGATTCAGCTCTTTAACATGCAGGGCGATTGATGCAACGCTAACAGGTGCAACCAGAAGCGAAAAGATACTTTATGCAGACGACCTAGTTTCCGGTATTGAAGAAGCGTTGTCGAAAGAAAGGCTTGATAAGCTTTGGGAAAAGTACACAAGCGATTTAAAAACCAGAAAAAAGCTTGGGGCAAAAGAAATACATATCGCTACCCGGTGGAGTGTACATGACCCTATAGGACGACTAGAGCAAAAGTATGGAAATGACCCACGCTGTAAATTTATTGTATTGCCTGCGCTCAACGAGTGTGGAGAGAGCAATTTCAACTACCAATATGGAGTAGGGTTTGATACAAAGTATTTCATCGACATGAAGGAAAATATGGACGATGTTAGTTTCCGCTCCTTGTTCATGAATCAGCCGATAGAACGAGAAGGGCTATTGTATTCAGAATCAGAACTGAAAAGGTATTTTGAACTTCCTTCGCGTGCGCCAGACGCAATTTTATCAATCTGTGATACAAAAGACAAGGGGAAAGATTATGCGTTTTTGCCCGTTGGGTATTTGTATGGTTCAGATTGTTACATAGAAGATTGCGTATGTGATAATGGGCTACCAGATGTTGTAGATAACCGCCTTGTTGAAATCCTTCTGAAACACAAAGTAAAGCAATCACAATTTGAGAGCAATGCTGCCGGTGGACGTATTGCTGAAAAAATTCAAAATGAAATCAAAGCAAGAGGTGGGGTAACGCATGTTACCACAAAGTATACGACTGAAAACAAGGAAACAAAAATCATTGTAAATTCAGCTTGGGTTAAGGAGCATTGCTTGTTTAAAGACGAGTCAAAATACCAAAGAAACTCGGATTACGGACGTATGATGAACTTTTTATGTACCTATACCGTAACAGGCCGGAACAAAAATGATGATGTGCCGGATGGTATGGCTATGTTCGCTGAGTATGTTCAATCCATGTCAGGAAACAGCGTTCAGGTATTTAAGCGTCCTTTCTAAATATATTGCGTATCATAACCAACTTATTGGCTTTTTGATGGTGTATAATGAAAGCAGCTAAAAATTAGGTGGTGATGGTTATAGAAAGCAGGCAAACATACGGAAGGCGTATCATCTATTCGCGTGAAGAAAAAATTACCACAGATAATATTGTTTCTGTACTCTATAAGGCGTTACCAATCCATAATATAAACGCCGATGAAATTCAGTACCTTTGGGATTATTACAAAGGGAAAACTCCTATTCGTAATCGCGTCAAAGAAGTGCGGTCAGAAATTAAAAACTGTATCAGCGAAAACAGGGCGAACGAGATTGTTTCATTTAAAACCGGCTATCTAATCGGGGAACCTATTCAATATGTCCGGCGTGGAAATGATAAAGCCGCAGATGATTTGAACCAATTAAACGAAATCATGCTCCACGAAGACAAGGCGACCAAAGACAAAGAGCTGGTTGAATGGGGGCATATTTGTGGAACCGCATACAGAATGGTTCTTCCGAAGAAAGAAGTCGATTTTTCCCCTGTGGACATTTTTACATTAGACCCGCGCTTTAATTTTATCGTTTATCAAAGCGGGTTAGGGCATAAACCGTTAATGTCTGTCATGATTGGGAAAAAAGACAGAAAAATAATTTATATGGTTTATACATCGTCTTTTTACTATGAGATACAAGCGAGGAAAATCACTAAAAAAGAGCCAAATCCTTTAAACTGTATTCCAGTGTTTGAATATCCAGCGAACAACGCGAGGCTGGGTGCCTTTGAAACAGTATTATCGCTTTTGGACGCGCTGGATAACGTAGAATCCAATCGCGTTGACGGAATAGAACAGTTTATACAGGCAATTTTGGTATTTGAAAACTGCGAAATTAGTTCTGAGAAGCTAAAAGAGCTGAAAAAGGAACTCGCCATATCTGTAAAAGGAACACCGGGACTTCCGGCAAAGGTGTTTTACGCCAATGGAGAACTGAACCAAACACAAACGCAAACGTTAGTGGATGACCTGTACCAAGCGGTTTTAACTATCTGTGGAATGCCAAACAGAAACGGTGGAAGCAGTACGTCCGATACAGGAGCAGCGGTACAGTTAAGGGATGGATGGAGTGCAGCGGAATCAAGGGCTAAAGACAGTGAAGTGATGTTTAAAAAACCGGAAAAAAGCTTTTTAACGCTTACCCTTTATATCTGCGAAATTGTACAGGGTATGAATCTTGAAATTCAAAACATTGACATTAGATTCACGCGCAGAAACTACGAAAACATACAGGAAAAAGCACAAGTGCTCACAACCATGCTTGGTAGTAACAAGATTCATCCTGAGCTTGCTTTTACGCATTGTGGTATGTTTAGCGACCCTGGATTAGCTTACAGCAGCAGTATGGATTATATGAAACAACAAGAGGTCAAGACAGGAGGCGAAGAAACTGAATCAGACATTGAATGAAGCCAGATGTAAATTTTGCAACAAGCTTTTAGGAAAAATTTCAGGTGTTTCCGAGTTATCGTGTCCACGCTGTGCCGCTGTCATACGGTTTAACGGAGAAGGAAAGGCCGAAGAAGTTAAGCGAAAACCAAAAAACAGAGCGTCTTGAACGCCGTACCTACAGTAAAGGTATGGCGTTTTATTTTATCTAGGAGGAATGTAATTTGACAAAAGACGAAGTTTTAAAAATTTTTCCTGATGCGACAGAAGAGCAATTAACTGCTCTTTTATCAGGCAACTCAGACGACGATGTTCAGGCGGCTTTACAGAGGGCCAAAGACGCAGAAAAAAGCTTTCAAATCCAGAAAAACCGTCTTGACGTGGAACGACAATTCCTGAAAGCGGGAATCGCAGAAGAAGATTACAGCAAGCTTATTGATTCTATCGTTTCCGAAGACGGCAAAAAAAGCACTGCAAGCGCAGAAGCCTTTATTGCTATTCTGACCGCTCAGAAGGAGAAGACGGAAAAAGAGATTAAGGCGGAACTGCTAAAACAAACACCGCGGCCAGGCGGCGGAAAAGACGGTGAAGACGGCGACGATACAGAGGGCGAGGCTCTAGCAAAGCAGCTTGGCGCGGAACGAGCTAAAACCGCCGAAGCAGCCGGGGAATCTATGAAACATTATATGGGAGGGAAATCATGAAATACGCAGCAACACCATTCGGAAATACCTTAATAATTCTTGCAAATGACCATTATTTCGGCGTTGCAAAGGCTGTAACAATCGCGGATGGAACAGCGGTTGTAAAAGCGGGTACGCCTATTGATGAATCTGGAAACCCGATTACAACCGGTACTGCTTTTGGTGTACTGATGCACGATGTTACGGCGGATAATCCCAACGGGACGGTTATCATTCACGGGTGTATCGACAAGAAAAAGGCACAGGAACACAGTGGTGTAACCTATGATGATGCCACAATTGCCTCTATGCCAATGATTAAATTTATATAGGAGGATAGTTTATGGATTTAACAAAGCTTTTTACAGCGCGCGCAATTGCAGCTTATTATAACGAAGTTGCAAGTAACGCAATCCCGTACTTGGGTGCGGCTTTATTCCCGGCTAAAAAGAAGGCCGGTCTTGACCTGTCTTGGATTAAAGGCAGCAGAGGACTTCCAATTTCACTGATGCCTTCTAATTTTGACGCAAAGGCAAAGCCAAGGAACAGAATTGGCGCGCAGAAAATCGAGACAGAAATGCCGTTTTTCCGTGAAAGCTTTATTGTTACGGAAAAAGACAGGCAGGAGATTTTGAGGGCGCAGGACAAGGACGATATATACCTGAAAGCCACACTTGATAAGATTTTTGACGACGCTAAAAATCTTATCGATGGCGCAGATGTCATTCCCGAACGAATGATTATGCAGCTGCTTTCTCCTGAAAACGGGAAGCCTTCCATTTCTATTTCTGCGAACGATATGGTTTACTCGTATAATTACGACCCTGACGGTTCGTTTGAAAATAACAACTTCATGAAAATCGTTTCCGATTCCGATAAATGGAGCAATGCGGACACGTCTGACCCGATTGCGGATTTAAAGAAAGCGATTGAAGCTGTATATACAAAATCCGGCACACGTCCGAGCATCGCGCTTATGAGTACAGCAACCCTAACACTTCTGACAAAAAGCAAAGCGGTACGTTCGGCGGTTCTTGCACAGAACACAGGGGCTACGGTGTATATGACAGATATTGTTGTGAAAAACATTATTTCACAACTGTTGAATATTTCTATTGTTGATTACAACAAGAAATTCAAAGACAATGACGGAACTACTCACCAGTTCTACCCCGACAATCTTGTTACGCTTATACCGGACGGTGCGCTGGGCAGTACTTGGTTTGGCACTACGCCGGAAGAGGCCGATTTAATGGGGAAATCAAATGCAGCGGTTGAAATTGTAAACACGGGGACAGCGGTAACAACCATCACGCAACCGCACCCTGTGAACGTATCGACGATTGTATCCGAAATTGTCCTTCCGTCGTTTGAACGGATGGATGAATGCTATGTTATGAAGGTGGTCTAATATGAAATATCCATATATGGTTAAACACGAAGGCAAATACTACCCGCCGTACACGGAAATCCCCGAAAACAAGGAACCCAACAAAGAGCCTCAGAAGGAACCCGAACCGCCTAAGAACGAAAAACCGGGCGGCAAAAAAGGAGAGTAAGCCCATGAACTCTCTTGAGCGTTTGCGTATCAGGCTTAACGGGGAAGAAGTAGAAGACAATGTTTTGCTTGACTTGTTGGAAAGTGCAAAAAACATAATTTTGACCTACCGTTACCCGTGTGGTAACTTTCCGACTGTAAAAACAGAATCCGGTGTGGAAACTTGTTTGGAGCCCCGATATAACGATTTACAGGTGCGAATAGCCATAGAGCTGTATAGCAAAATGGGAGCGGAAGGCCAGACTTCCCACGCAGAAAACACCATTGCAAGGTCATATGAAAGCGCAGGAATATCCCCGTCTCTACTTGCTGAAATAACCCCTAAAGTAGAAGTGATTTCATGAGAACGCTAGATAAGAACAAAAGAAGTTTTTATGTGTCTTCTCCTATTATGAAACAGCCGATATTGGATGAAGATGGCTTTGAAACAGGGGAATCAGAAATTTTATATTCTACGCCCGTTAAGCAGCGTGGGAATATTTCTGAGGCGCAAGGAGAAGCGGCTAATAAGGAGTTTGGAAACATAACCGATTACGACAAAGTAATTGTTTTATCCAAATCCACTTGTCCGATAACTGAAACGAGCAGGCTATGGGTTGACAATACCGATATAACAAAGCCAGCTGATTATAGCGTGAAGTGCATAGCCAGGTCTTTGAACAGTATTTCCGTTGCTATAAAGAAGGAAAAAAGAACACGATGAAAACAATACGGTTTGGATTAAGCGTCGGTTCCATTGCAGCGGCGAGAAAAGAACTACAGCTATATAAGCAAGAAGTGGGGAAGAAGATAGAACTTGTTGTTTCCCGTTTGATTGCAGAAGGTGTAGAGATAGCAAGGAATGAAATTATTTCACTTGGCGCAGTAGATTCAGGGGAGCTATACAAAAGCCTCGACGGACTAATTTATACGGACGGGAAAAGCGGAATCATCTTCACGGATTGCCCTTATGCTGGTTTTGTAGAGTTTGGTACGGGTGTTGTAGGGAAAAACAATCCGCATCCGTTAGTTCCGTGGCAATACGACGTAAACCAGCACGGAGAATTTGGATGGGTGTACTATGACGAAGAAGCCAACAGGTTTCGATGGACGAAAGGTATGCCATCCCGCCCGTTTATGTATAACACATCAATGGAACTGCTTGACAGGGCAGAAAAAATAGCAAAAGCGGTGTTTCAATCATGATTTCTGTTTTTAATGAAATTTATACGGCGGTTACACGTTCCATGAAATCGTCCATCGAGGATTTAAATACTTCGCGTCCTTATCCAAAAGGAGAAGTTTTGTTTCCTTTGATGACGATGGAACAAAAAAACAATGTGACGTATAAAAAAACGCTTGATTCCTCATTAACAGAGAATCACGCAAGCATCATGATAGAAATCAACGTTTATAGCAATAAGGAATCTGGCGCTTCTGTTGAATGTGAAAAGATTCTTGGTGTCGCTGATACAGAGATGCAGCGGCTTGGTTTTCTTAGGACGTTTTATAGTCCTATTCCAAACATGGATGATTCCGTGGCAAGATTAACCGCCCGTTATGATGGCGTGGTTAGCAAGAGCAAGATTGTATACAAGACGTAAGGAGGAAAATTTATGGCAATAAGCAGCTTTGGCATTTTTCTTATGATGAAGAAGGAAAATGCTTATGAAAAACTGGTCGATATTAAGGACATTCCCGATTTAGGCGGCGCACCTGAATCACTTGAAAGTACCACATTGACAGATTCCATTCAAACCTATGTACAGGGAATTCAGTCAGCAGAAGCGTTAGAGTTTACTGCGAACTATACGCCCGAAGATTATAAAAAGCTGAAGGATTCTGCCGGAATAAAACAGGACTATTCAGTGTGGTTCGGTGGAACGGCAGGAGCGGACGGTACAGTTACTCCTACTGGTGCAAATGGAAAATTCAATTTTAGCGGAACACATTCTCCCCGTGTAACCGGAGTGGGAGTAAATGAAGTAGTTGGAATGGCTATTTCGATTGCGCCGTCTACGCCGATTGTAATGGACGAAACATAAGGAGGAAAAACAATGGGAAAAATCATTCAGTTAACCTATGAAGGCAAGGATTATACGCTTGAATTTACAAGAAAATCAATCGAGCGTATGGAACGCAGAGGGTTTGATGTTTCAGAGGTTATGAAAAGGCCTGTGACAATGTTGCCGGAACTCTTTGAAGGTGCGTTTCAGGCACATCATCCCTATATCAAAAAGGAAATTGTCAATGCTATTTTCGACGCAATTACGAACAAGGGCGAGTTGATAAACAAACTTTCCGAGATGTATAACGAGCCTATTACCGCAATGGTCGAGGGTTCAGAAGACGAATCCGGGGGAAACGTTCAGTGGGAGGCGAGCTGGTAAACAGTCCAGCCTCCCCGATTTCATATTCAGAGTTTTTTCACACTCAATTTCCGTTCTATCTTTCTATTGGAATGACATATGACCAATATTGGAATATGGACGCGACGCTGGTAAAGGATTATCGAGAAGCTTATTTTTTAAGGAATAAGTATGAAAATGAAAAAATGTGGTTACAGGGATTGTATTTCCTGCAAGCTTTAAACGCTTCTGTCTGCAATATGTTTCTTAAAAGCGGTCAAAAACCATGCATTTATCCAGAAGAACCTTTGCCAAGAACGAAAAAAGAAGTTGAAGAAAAACAGCGGCGTGAAAACGAAGCTAAGATAGCAAGCTTTAAAGCGAAAATCAGTTCTATCAATTCCAAATTCAAGAGCGTCTAAGAGCGCCTGCCGGAAAGGAGGCGTTCTTTTTTGTCTGATGTTACGGTTGACAGGCTCATGCTACAGGTTGATTCAGAAGCGCAGCAGGCATACAAAGGCTTAGATGCTTTAGATGCAACGCTAAAAAAACTGCAATCTACGGTAGGAAAATTAGGGCTGAATGGATTAGCTGAAAATATGAGTTCCGTTGCAAACGCGACAAAAAAGTTAAGCGGGGAATCAGTAAGTAACATTGACCGCTTCGCCTCGGTCTGGCAGAGGCTTTCTCAGCTTGGAAAACCGCAGCTATCTAAAACAACAGCAAACCAATTAACTGCAATCGGTTCAGCTGTCCGTTCGCTGGATGGTATTAACTTCAATGCTATTCGTGAATTGACTGCCGGTATAGCACCTTTGCAAGATGTTGGGAAAGCGACAAACCTTAATTCCAACCTAAACGCGCTAAAAAAGATTCCAGAAATAACAGAGACACTTGATAGTAAAAAGCTTACGGAATTTTCTCAGAAGATTAAGCAGGTTACAGCGGCGGTTAAGCCTCTTTCAACAGAGATGGAAAAGGTGTCTGCCGGGTTTAGTAAACTTCCTGCGAACATGCAGCGCGCCATCAACGCAAATGCAAAGTTGACGGTTTCTAACACGAGAACCACAAAATCGTATAGTTTCCTCGGAACGGGTATTTCCTCTGTTAAAGCAAAGCTCGGAATCTACGCAATGGCGGCGTCCAAACTCTATGATGTTGCTGGAGGATGGGTTGTCAAGTCAAATGAATACGTCGAAAACCTTAACCTATTTACCGTTTCGATGGGTAAATACGCGCAGGAGGCTCTTGATTATGCGGAAAAAGTTCAGGATAAGATGGGCATTGATATGTCTGAATGGATTAGGAACCAGGGCGTATTTATGCAAATTGCTTCTGGCTTTGGCGTTGTGGAAGATAAAGCCTATACCATGAGTAAGGGTCTTACACAAGTTGCTTATGATATTTCTTCATTCTTCAACATTGACATTGCGCAGTCGCTTGAAAAAGTACAGAGTGGTATCGCGGGAGAACTGGAGCCGTTGCGTCGGCTCGGTTATGCTTTGGACGTGGCTACATTACAGCAAATTGCATATCAGCACGGCATAGAACAGAACATCAATAAAATGACACAGGCGCAGAAATCGCAGCTACGCTATATTGCTATTATGGAACAGAGCAACAATGTGTTAGGTGATATGGCACGCACCTTGATTACTCCGGCTAACGCTATGAGAATCCTCAACCAGCAAACTGTTCAGTTACAACGTGCGTTAGGCAACCTGTTCATACCCGTTCTTATAAAAATAATTCCCTATGTTCAGGCGTTCATTAAGCTTCTAACGGAATTTATTCAGGTAGGGGCAAACTTCCTCGGATTTGAAATCCCGACAATTGATTACTCTAATATGGACGGACTGAAAAGCGGGGCCGAAGGTGCAAACGACGCTTTAAACGACGTGAATGATACGGCTGAAAAAGTAAAGAAAAACATTATGGGATTTGACCAGCTGAACATTCTATCTGAACCAAAGAGTAAAGACAGTAAAGTTGATGTTCCTTCTTATGACCTCGGTGTTGATTTATCAGCGTATGACTATGATTTTCTTGGCGAGCTGGATAACCAGACCGAGAAAATATATAAGAAAATGAAAGTCTGGTTCAGCGACTTATACAACACGTTAAAGGAATATGAACCTCTTTTAAAAACGCTCGGTGGTTTGATGGTCGCGCTTTGGGCATTTGGAAAGGTAAAGAAATTTGTTTCTTATATTCAAAGCTTGTGGAAGTGGTTTTCTAACCTAAGTATTGTCAAAACAGTGTCCGGCGCGTTTAAAGCGTTCTTTTCTGCTTTTTCAAAATACCGAAGAGATGGGAACGGGCTTTTTGCCTCTTTTAAAGGCGGAATGAAAGCATTTCGGGATAGTTTGTCAACTACTCAGAAAGTCGCGGGTTCCTTAATAGCTTTGGGTATTGAGTTCGTAACAGTAAAAGAAGCCGTTAAGAACCTTGCGTTAGGGAACATTTCTCTTAACGAAGCGCTCTATACCATAATTCCCGCGTGTGCTGCTGTTGGCGTTGCTATGTATGCAATGTTAGGGCCTTGGGGCTTGGTGGCGGCTGCTGTAGTAGGTATAGGAGCTGCTATTTACGGAGCTTGCGAAGCTTACGATGAAATGGTATCTCAGTTTGTACAGACGACGGTGTTTGACGGTGTTGGAATTTCATTAAGCGTATTTAACGACAAGCTTAAAGCAAGTACACAGTCCATCATCGATAACAACACGCAAATTATCAACTGGGGAAGTAAAATCGCCGAGGCAAATCAAAAAATCAATGAATCCGTCACTAAGATTCAGGGGCTTACATTAACGCTTGGTGAAAGCGGTACTGTAACCTATGACGAAATCGAAGAAATCAAAGGCTATTTCAGCACGCTGTATGACACCATCAAAGAAAAAATGTCCTATTCTCAGGAAGTTATCAATACAGCACTTGTACAGGCGATGAAAGATGCAACGCCTGAAATTTCAACGCAAATCGATACACTTATCGGCGAATATCAGAGATTTGTCCGTGAGACACAGGGTAGGGCGGCAGAACTGAAAAACCAGATAGAAGGCGGATATGACGAGTTAATAGGAAAGGCAACAAATTCCGAAGACTATAACAAAATCATGTCCAATATCAACAACTGGTACAAGGAATTGGGCTCCCTTCAAGGTGGTATGTCAGAGGCTTCTTTCAAGTGGGAGGACACATTATCTAAATTCAACAATGGCGAAATAGATTTTGGTGATGATGTAGGCGATGCCAAAAAGCAAATTGGAGAAATCGCTTCTACTGGAAAAGAGGCATTGGATTCTATCAAAGAAGCTCGTACCACTACAATGACAGAACTTGAAAATGCTATAGCGTATGCCTCTGAATATAAGCAGGAATATCTTCCGGCTCTTTATGACACAAGAGATTCCTTGGAGAAATACTACAGCCAGCAGGAAAGTGAAGTGAAAAAGGAAATTGAATCTGTCTTTTCTGGAATTTCTACCGGGCTAGCTGGAAGCGCAAAAAAAGTCCTTGAAGAAGCGTCTAAGAAATACGATTCAAAAGAGGGCTGGGATAAGTTTTGGTCAGACTTTGTAAGTCCAGGCGGAAACGGTAAAGCAAAATTTCAAGAAGATACAATCAGCAAATTCAAAACTGATATTTTCGACCCGATTTCAACAGAACTTAATAATCAGACGAAATCACTCGGCGCGAGTGCAAAAAATACCGGAACAGCGGTCGTCGGTGGTTTACTCGACGGTTTAAAAACCGTTAAAAACGGCAGTTACGGAGAAAACAACGGGTATTTCCTTGCCGGACAAAACGCATTGGAAGGTTATATCAACGGTGCAAACAGCAAAATGGGCGACGCTGAAAAAACTGGAAAAGATATTTTTAAATTTTCATACGATGCCCTTTATAAAGAAGGAGATTTTGGTTCACCATCCAAAAGAACTTTTAAGGCGGGAGTTTGGTCTGCTCAGGGCCTTGGAAACGGTGTGAAATCTGAAACTCCCTACGCAGTCAAATCATTTGTCGATATGACCGAAAAGAGTTTGAGTGTCGTGAAAAAGAACGCTGATTTAAGCAAGTACGGAAAACAGATGTCAAGCACGTTAGCCGATGGTATAGATTCAAACACAATTGTGTTTGGTTTTACCGATACCTTTAATCAGGTTCTTCAAAAGCTACAGCAGTTTTCCGATAACTTCACAGGCTCGTTAAACCGTGTTGTATCAGGATTTGCGGATTCCGTTTCCAATGTCAAAGTAGAGGCAAATGGTTCCGTATCATATCAAACGATTCCAAAAGTAACTGTTCCGAAGGTATACGCGGAAGGCGGATTTCCGAATAGAGGCGAAATGTTTATTGCGCGTGAAGCAGGGCCTGAATTGGTTGGTTCAATGGGAAATAGAAGCGCAGTAGCAAACAATCAGCAGATTGTTGACGGCATCTCCAGAGGCGTGTACAGGGCTGTGAAAGAAGCGCAAGGCGACGGTGCAATGAACGTTACCGTTGTTAACCAAATTGACGGGGACGAGGTTGCCCGCCGCGTCTACAAAATCAAAAAAGAAGACAGCAGAAGGTATAACAGGGTGAATATGTAATGGCTTTTATGAAAGTAAACAATGTAGAAATCCATTCTCCGGCCTCATGTACTTGGAAACTGGCTGATTTGTCAAGCGAAGAAAGCGGGCGTTCCACGCGCACCGGAATCATGCAAAAGGATGTAGTAGCACGAAAAAGAACTCTTTCGTGTGCGTGGAGTGCAATGACATGGAATGAAGCGCACAATTTAACGCAGTTTTTCAAAGAGGATGGAATTATTGTTTCAGTTACATTTCCTGACATTATGGAAGGCTGCAATATAACAAAACGATTCTACACAGGCGACATAAGCGCAAATTACAACTTATGGGATGAAGTTCACCAAAAATTTATTGTTACAGATGTAACTTGTGACTTTATAGAAGAGTAAGGGGAGAGCTATGCAAAATGTTTCAAACCAATACAAAGAGCTTATAACCTCTTCAGGCCGACAATTCGTAGCAAAAATTTATACCAATATTGAACTGAGCGACGAGCAACGGAAAACAGGTCTATATTCATTCAACGAGTTGAACAACAATTTGATAATATCCAATGACAATATTATGATGGGAAGCCTTACAATTACGGACGAGACAACAGAACAAGGCTCTTTTGGCATTGGCGGCGCAATTATCAATAAATTAAAATTTGAAGTTGAAAATTTTAACGGTCGCTTTAATGAAATTGATTTTGCCGAAGCTGAATTTGATGTTAGAATCGGGCTTATTACTGCTCAAGACTACGAGGGAAACCTAACTATTGAATGGGTGAAAAAGGGAATCTATACAACGGAAGAAATCGTCAATAATGATAATTACGTGACGGTAACAGCGTTTGATAATCTGGCAAAGTTAGACCGCCCCTACAACGAAAGTAATTTGAAATATCCGGCTACGCTTGCGGCTATTTTGGACGATGCGTGTACTCGCTGTGGGGTAGTAGTTGATTCTCTTGATTTCCCAAATGCAAGTTGGAAGGTATCAAATAGGCAGCACATCGACGATTCCGCGACTTTTCGTGATGTCGTTTCTTGGGTGTCGCAATTGGCTTGCTCATTTGCAAAATGCGACGCAGACGGACGTTTGCATATCAAATGGTATGAAAGTACAGAAACGGAAATAAACGAATCTAGAACGATTTCTGGCGGCGTTGCGGTAACTGGCGTTTCGGTTGTAAACGCCGCAGATGAAGAATTGAATTTCATGACAGGTGAGGAAGGTTATGTCCTCCATATTGAAGGAAATCCGCTCGCACAAATTAACAGCCATTCTACTAACAATCCTATGTGGGATTCTGTTTGGGCGGATAGGTTGCTCGGCTTTCGCATTACTCCTTTTGAAAGCGCGGAAATATCAAACCCGGCAATTGAGGCTGGAGATATTGTTACTGTATATGATAAGCACGGGAACGCATACCGCACGCCGGTAACGGGACTGACTTATAAGCTGGACAGTAAAACAAACCTTCGATGTGACGCTGAGACAGCGGAAGAAAAAAACCGCAGCGGTGGGAACCAGACCGCAAAAATCAAAGCAATAGCGAAGCAGGAAGCAGAAAAGAAAATTTCTGCCTACGACGTGTATGCGCAAAATTTCAACGGCTTGATGGCTAATAGCATGGGTTTTTATGAAACATCTGTACCGCAGGACGACGGAACCAAAATTGTCTATCAGCACGACAAGCCAACAATAGAAGAAAGCAAATACATATGGAAAAAAGGAATTGATGGGTTTGCTGTTTCTTCGGACGGTGGCAAAACGTGGGGCGCAGGTTTTGATAAAAACGGAAATGCTGTTTTAAATGTTCTCGCGGCTCATGGTGTCGTAGCAGACTGGATAAAAACAGGCGTTATACGCGGAGCAGAGAACACAAATGCGTATTTCGACCTTGACAATGACGAATTGTCCTGCACCAAAATGAGCGGTTCTAACAGCGGATACTATTTCAAACTTGACAAAGTGGTATACAGCGGAGCGCCATACTACAGTGGAATGTACGCATACAGTAAAGAGAACAATTCCTTGCAGGGTGGCATTTTTAACCTTGAAGAAAAATATATGGGCTTGTTGGGGGTGAACGGTGTTTCTATTCGCTCAAACGCCCTGAACAGTACCCTTTGCAACGAGTTTAAAATGACAAATGATTCCAGCGGAAAAGGCGAAATATCACTTACCCGATTAACAGGATATACCGATGTAACAACGGAACGAGTAATGCGTATCGACGACACAAATCTGTATTTAGCAAAATACTTCAACTCTGCCGCAAATGCGACTAATAATTGTTACATCCACATGTATCAAGATGGAGGGACTACGGGAACACGTTTAGAAATTGGTGTGCGTTATCCATATAGCGGTAGTTCGCAGGAACGAACCAATTTTATCCGTATTGGATATAACACGATTGAATTTTACGTGGCAGGAAGGAAGGTGGCAGGATGGCCCAGTTAAAAGAAATCGAAAATTTAACGCACGATATTTACGCAAGGCTAGCTAGTTTACAGATTCAAGCGACTGGTACAAATATCGGGACGATGGCATGTGTTTATACGATGCTTGATAAAATCGATGCGTTGACAAAAGAAGGTGATACAGATGGCGCTGTACAAGGAAACTCACAAGATTAAGGTATTCGAACCGAATTCAATTACTTTAAACGCTGTACAAGGAGAAGGGAACGAACGTGAATACGAGTTTATCCTTATTGAAAAATCAGGGGACACTCTTAAAACCACCAATGCACCGATTACTGACAAGATGTTGGATGTGACAGGATGCAGCGTCCGCCTTTATGTTGCAAAGGCAGACGGGCATATTGTCTATATGGAAGGTAAAGTGGCAGATGCTAAAGGCGGAGTTATTTCATTCGTCCCAAAACAGCAGGTGTTTGCAGCATATGGAAAGGCAAACTGTATTTTACAAATTACATCTGCAAATGGAGATTTGCGAGCGGTTGGTGTAACATTGAACATCGGCAAAGCTGAAATTGATGGCGCGTTAGAAAGTAAGGATGAACTCACCGCTTTAGCCGAAGCGGTCATAAAAACAGAAAAACTATATGCGTCGGTAAATCAAGCAATAGGGCAGGTAACAACAGATACAGAAATTATTTTGGCTCGTGGAGATGAAAACACTTTATCTGAACGGCTGGATAAATTTATTGGAAAACAGTACGCAGAAAACAACTTTGCAAATGTAAAAAACGCCGGAGCAATTAAAATCCTAAACGAAAATGTAATAGTTCAGCCGCAAAGTTTAAAAAATTCAGTGGATGAAATTGCTATTAAAAAAAGTGCTGTCACCAGTTCTAAGATAGCGGACGGAGCAGTAACCGACGCGAAAATCGGACAGGGAAACGTCAAGTCGATAGCCGACGATTTTTCAAACAGCGGTATCATTGGATTCAACCTGGAAAAGCTTGAAAAAACGATCAAAACAGAGTTCAACAGCGGTTTGGGCATCACATCCATTGGCTATAGCATCCCGTTCCTTTACGATGGGCGTAATTTTAAATATCTCTATCTCCCCTCTGTTAAGATGGTGGAGGACGGACAGCTTACCTTCATGCTCTGCAAACCGTCCGATCTCTTGGGAAAACAAGTCCACGAAACAGAGCGGCTTGCAAACCGCAAAACCAAAGTTGCTTTATCGGCAGGGCTTCATACAAACGTATGTGTAGAACTCAATCTGGATTATTCCCAATGCGAGGCAGGAACAGAATATTTAATCTGTATTTATGGGATTCAGAAAACCACCTCCCCAACCTATTCCTCCGCGACAAAATTCCAGCTTTCCAACATAGCAAACACGGCAAACGTCGCCGGCGTTTTGACCGGTATATATAAAGATGCGCTCTATCTCCCGCCAAGCGGCGCGTGGAGATGGACGAAGGCCAACGCGGGTGCGGAATATTACATTACCGTCCAATGCGCGCTGGGCGTGGAGTATCCTTATCAAAGTGATATCACATCTTTTGTAAACGCCCAGATTGAAGCGGGTAAAAAGCCGGAGCGGATGGCGAACTACCTGCCGCCGGAAATTCCCGCCGTAGTGGGTGACCCGTTGGAACTGTTCTGGGACAGCATATTCGGCGCGAAGAACATTACCGATTACCGCCTGAAGGTACAATGGGACAACAACGCTTGGCTGGGGGAAGTATACGACAGGAAGCTCAAATGGACGCCTCTGGACAGCCATATCGGGCCGCACACCCTGAAGGTGACAGTATACGATGATTTTGACCGGGAGATTTCCGCAGCAAGCACGACTGTGCGGGTATATCCAGTGAGGAATCCGGCTGTCTCAAAAAACCTGTTGATCATTGGCGATAGCCTGACACAATACGGCGACGATAAAAGCACCGTGAACACGCTCTGCACCAAATTGCAGGAAAACGGGGTCACAAATCTGAACCTGATTGGGACGCAGAAGATGGCAAGCAACCCAAACGCGTGCCATGAAGGGCGTGCGGGTTGGAAGGTTTCCGACTATCTCGATGTTTCAAAAAGCCCCTTTGCTGTAAATGGGACGATTGATTTCAAAGCTTACTGCGAAAAGCATGGCTATTCCGGTATCGACTACTGCATCATTCATTTAAACTGGAACGATACGTTTACTGATTATTCCGGTGTTGCCTCCCGTTTGCGGGCGCTTGCGGAAAAAGTACAGGAGAGCTACCCGGAATGCCGGATTATGTTTGTCAGCTTATCCTCCTACCCCAAGACGAGAATGAACCTTTGGGGTTTTTGCCTGAAAACATCGGCCTGGGAACTCAGCAAAGCGTTACAGGCAGTTACTGGAACAAAGGAAAACTGGAGTACAATCCATTTGTTGCAGGAACGTGACTGCGAGTACAACAACGGGTTTGTCGAACAGCCGGTAAACCTGCGTAACGATATGGCAATGAAAGTCTTAACAGACCATGTACACGGCGGCACCGGCGAGTACCAACAGATTGGCGATACCTATTACCGCGCGATTATGGCGCAGATCAATAAAGATAAGCAATAAAAACAGCCGCGTACAGCGGCACAAATTGAAAGGATGGTTTTGCTATGGCAACACAAAGGGAAAAAGCGGTGCAGGCCGCGAAGAAGGAACTTGGATACCGGGAATTGGCAAACGGCTGGACGAAGTTCGGGGAATGGTACGCCGCATATATGAACTGCAAGAACCAGGGCTTTGAAGCTGCCGACTGGTGTGCGATGTTCTGCGCGTGGTGTATGTATCACGCGGGGTTAACATCCGCACAGACCGTATTCACCGCAAGCGCAGGCCCGACAGGTGAAACGCAGTGGCGGGCGAGAGGTATGTGGAAGGATAAAACATACAAGCCAATGCCGGGCGATTTAATCCATTTTACCTGGGGGCACGTTGGGATTGTGGAACGTGTATCAGGAAATACCGTGTACACAATCGAGGGCAATTACAACGATATGGTAGCCGCACGCAGCTACAGCCTTACCTACAGCGGCATACGCGGATATGCCGCGCCAAACTACAAGGAAGAAAGCAGGGACAATTACATGGAAGTCAAAAATGGGGATATCAACAATTTCGCGTTGCTCGTCAAATCCGAATTAAAAACCTTAAAGCAGCTGGGTTACATAACGGCATCGGTAGATGACAAGAGCGGTTACGGCTCCGGTTCCGTAAAAGCGGTCAAGGAATTCCAGAAGAAAGCAAAACTCACAGTAGATGGAATCGTCGGCGAAAAGACCATCCGCAAGATGCGTGAGGTAATAACGAAGCAGATTACCGCAGCAAAAACCGCCCTTGGCGCTTAGTAAGGGAGGCGCAGCAGTGTCAACCGAAATTGTTATCGCGTTGTTGTCAATCGTTGGCACGGCGATAGGTTCGGGGCTGGGTGTGATTGCGTCCAGCCGCCTAACGAACTACCGTATTCAGCAGTTAGAAAAAAAGGTGGAAAAGCATAATTCTGTGGTGGAGCGCATGGCTGTAGCGGAAAAGGAAATCCGAGTCGCCAATCACAGGATAGAAGATTTAGAAAGGAAGATAGAACATGAACATTAATTGGAAGGTAAGGCTTAAAAGCGGACCATTTTGGGTGGGATTGATTTCACTCGTGCTTACCTTTATTTACACACTACTCAACATGGCGGGAGTCGTCCCGCAGTTCGACCAGAAACAGATTTTGGACATCGTGGTTATGCTGCTTCAAATCCTTGCGTTTATCGGTGTTTTGACTGACCCGACGACGAAAGGTTTTAGCGACAGCGAGCAGGCAATGCGGTATAATGAACCGAAATGAAAGATAAGCTTATAAGACAAAGAAACTCCCCCGGCCTAAAAACCGGGGGAATTTTTGTTTGTAGGGTCAAAAGTTGACCGTTTGAGGTTGAATTCGTTGGTTTTATAAAGGTTTATTGAAAGGATACTTAAAACCCTTTCCATTAACACGGCCGTGATTATCAATCACAATAACAGTAAGGAGTTTTAAAAATGAGCACAGAAAAAGAAACCAGAGGCAGTATCACTTTAGACCTTGGAGGCGCATTGTCCATTGAAACCGATGAGGTTGCCGACCTGAATGGAAAAATCACAGAGCTTTCCGATGAGCTTTCCATTGTAAAGGATTTTATCGGTATGTCTCCCGATGTTGGTATAATTCCGGAACTTGTTTTTCTCGAAAATGGCAGCTGTTATCCATCACATCTGGAGTTTCCGGAAGATCAGAGAAAAGTTGACGCAGGGATTTATGAAGCACAGCCGTATTTGAAGAGCGTAAAATTTTCAGACACAATGACGGCCATTGCTGATAATGCTTTTCAGAACTGTACAGGTCTGAATACCGTAGAATTCGGAAAAAACATTACTTCAATAGGAGAAAATGCTTTTAATGGCTGCAAAACAATTACCAGCCTCGACTTGCCGGTGGGGCTTAAAACCATTGGGGCAAATGCTTTTCAGGGCTGTGCTGCCATTACTGGTAATATTACCTTTCCGATGGATTTTTACTCACTTGGAAAGCAGGCATTTCATAAGTGCAGCAGCCTGAAGTCCGTTACATTTTCTACGAAACTGAAATCAATTCCAGAATTTTGTTTTGCTCGTACTGGTCTAGAAACAGTTTTGGTACCTGGAAACATTACCAATATTGGATCATATTCATTTGCATACAATCCAAACCTAACAACCGCTCATTTGGATCATGGCGTACAGTCGTTAGGCGATTACATTTTTGCAGAGTGCCCCATTTTAAAAGAAGCTTACCTGCCAAATACAATTGGTTGGATTGCAAGTGCTCCGTTTTTAGACTGCCCTCTTTTAGAAACGCTCGTGCTTGAACAAGGCTTTAACTGTGAATTGATTTTGACTACAAACAGCCAACTGAGCACGGAGTCGCTGGTAGGAATAATCGACGCACTTGCAGATCTTAACGGCCAGACGTCAAAAAGGCTTGTTTTAGGTAATATAAATCTAAATAAGCTTACAGCAGAACAGAAAGCCATCGCAACAAACAAAAATTGGGCTATTAATTAAATAAATTAAAGCTTTCATTTGAATTTCGGGCAGGGAGAATATCCCCGCCCGTTTTTTATTACTTTTTCATGAATAAAATAAATGAATGGTTATAAGGTAAATAGGCCGATATAAAAATGAGCCCCGTATTAATTATGGGGCTTTCTTTTTGGGATTTTAGGCCTGGGTTCAATTAGCACTTCATACCATTTTTTGGGGAAATCCTGTGTGATTCAATCATTAGATAATTGTTCTTTAAATGTTATTGGAGGTTTTATGTTCATGTTTTTTCTCCGTATAAAAAATGTCCCCCACTGGGACACATCGCATATCTTTCAATATGGAGAGGTGCGGGGGGTCAATATGGTTGTAGACCCGCAGGTTACTACAACACGGTCACTAAGCTATAAATATTGTATCATGCGTAAACAACAAAGTCAAATATCAAAAAATCCCCCGCAGCGGTGTAGAAACCGTTACGGGGGATTTTTGCGTCCTTGTTATTTGACAAACTTTATAACCAAAACGAATGTGCCCGGAAGAAAGAAGATACATGCAGGTTGTGTACGCGGGGTTCGTCTTGGGTGTTCGTCTTGGGTGTTCGTCTGGGTTTCCAATGGTGGGCCATCAGGGACTCGAACCCCGGACCGACCGGTTATGAGCCGGTTGCTCTAACCAACTGAGCTAATGGCCCCCGCTATATAAAGAATGCCAAAACATTATAGCAAAAGGCGGCCCAGTTGTCAATAAAATTCCCAATGGTGTGTAAATATGATGCACCGTGATGATTCCAAAATATCCGAGGATAACAAAATTTATGAAAAAGGGGGCGTGTACCTATTGCACGCGCCCCTTCCCTGGATGCATGCAGGAAGATAAAACGGCTTTACTATTTTTTGTTTGGCCTGCACGTTTAACGCGTCCTGCCGTTTTTTATACGGGCAGCTCGGTTGGGCAGGCTGCCGCCTCGGTATCCGGTTCAGTCGGAACGGTCGGATCGGTAGGCATGCTTGGTTCTGTCGGGTCTGTAGGCGGCGGGGAATCGGTTGGACAATCCGTTCCGGGAGACGTAGGCAGGGTCGGGGGGTCCCATGGATCGGTTGGTTCGGGGTCCGGTCTGGGATTTGTTGGGGGTGGCTGCGGCGGGTCGGTGGAAGGCTGCGGCCCGGTAGGCTGCGGCTCGGGGTTTGGGGTTGGCGGGTCAACGCCTGAGTTCGTCGGCTGTTCAAAGGCCCCGCCTGCATTGGAGGGCGCATACGTTCCTTCAGAGGAGGTTTCCACTCTGCCGGGGTCGGGTTTGGGTACAGGCGCCTGCCCGCCCTGGGACGGCTCTGTAGGGTCGGTTGCGCCGATTGGGAAATCCGGATAGCTTTCGGGCTCTGTCTCCTGCTGCGATGTGCCTCCAATTGGCTTTTGAGGGCCTGTCGGAAGCGGCTGCTTTGGAATTTGAGGAATAAGAAAGGCTGCGATTAATACAATAACCAGGCAGGCTGCCGTAGTATATACGGCTCTGCGGGGAAGGCCCCAAACGGTTCTTTTTTCACCGAAATGGATTATTTTTATCAAATTTTCCTTTTGTTCTCTTGAGGCGCTGATTGCGTTGTTTGCCTTCCGGTAATGTTTCTCAAACATGCAATCCCTCCTTTTCCAAGAGAGGCCTGAGGCGGTCCCTCGCCCTTTTGAGCTGCGTTTTCGTCGCAGACTCGCTTTGCCGCATGATTTGGGCGGTTTCCCTGACGGAATAGCCCTCAAAATAGTACAGGTGTACCGCTGTCCTGTATTTTTTTGGAAGCTTCAACACCGCGTTGTATACAAAATCCTCCTCAAAAGGATATGCTTCGAGCGAGGCCGCCTCTCTTAATGATACAATATGTTTATTCCAATAACTGCTGAGCATGGTGCGCGAACAATTGATTGTGACACGTATCAGCCATGCTTTGAGATGGTCTTCGTTTTTTATCTTATCTGCATTTTTAATCAGCCGCAGAAAAACTTCCTGATAAATATCGTCTGCGTTTGCCTTGTTCCGGGTCTGGTTCAGGGCAAGCCGTAATACCATGTCGGAATATTTTTCTATGATATCATCCATAGAATTGCCAGCACAAAACAATTCCACCGCTTACCTACCCCCTTCTTAGAGAAAACCATTCATTCGGCAAAAAAGTGGCAAAAATAATAAAATTTTACATTTTTCTCGTTCCCGCTTTCATATTAACAAAAAAAGAGCGGGCTTTTCAAATTATTTTACGGAGAATTTACAGGGAATTCTTGAGAAGAATAAAAAAGAGCGTTTTCTTTACACAGATTTTACAAAAGGAAGACCGGAATTTTACCTGCGTCATCTATGATACACTTAAAATAGAGAATTGCGGTGTTTTTTGCTTTTCTTTGTCTTGTACGCAGAATGCGGCGCGTAGAATTGCGCAGTGTGGAAGGAAAGGAAGTCTACATGGATATTTTTTCAGTGCTTACACTGCTGGGCGGGCTGGCCCTGTTTTTGTTCGGAATGAACACAATGGGCGGCGGCCTGGAAAGGCTCTCGGGCGGCAGGCTCGAGCGGACGCTCGAAAAAATGACCGACAATACGTTTAAGGGCTTTTTGCTCGGCGCTGGTGTGACGGCCGTTATCCAAAGCTCGTCCGCCACCACCGTAATGGTTGTCGGCTTTGTAAACTCGGGTATTATGCGGCTTGCCCAGGCAATCGGTATCATTATGGGAGCGAACGTCGGCACGACGATTACCGCGTGGCTCCTGAGCCTGACGGGAATCGAGGGCGACAGCTTTGTACTGAACCTTCTAAAGCCGTCCGGTTTTGCACCAATACTCGCTTTCATCGGAATTGCGCTTTTAATGTTTGCAAAACACGGAAAAAAGAAGGATGTCGGAACAATTTTGATTGGGTTTGCCGTGCTGATGTTCGGTATGGACATGATGAGCGGGGCAGTCAAGCCCTTGGCCGACGTTCCGGAATTCACCAATATCCTCACCATGTTCTCCAACCCGATATTGGGTGTTCTGGCAGGCGCGCTCCTTACAGCCGTTATTCAGAGCTCATCCGCTTCGGTCGGTATTTTGCAGGCTTTGTCCGCGACGGGCAGCATTTCCTATGCGACCGCTATCCCAATTATTATGGGGCAGAATATCGGTACCTGCGTGACCGCAATGATTTCCTGCATTGGCGCAAAGAAGAACGCAAAACGTGCCGCGTTTGTACACCTTTATTTCAATATCATCGGTACGGTTATAATTCTTGCGGCATTTTATGGGCTAAACGCGCTGCTGCATTTTGAATTTGTCAAAGACGTGGTGACGCCGGCCGATATTGCGATTATCCATACGGCATTCAATCTACTGGCAACGGCACTGCTGCTTCCGTTCTCCAAGTTCCTTGGAAAGCTTGCCTGCCTTACGGTGCGCGACAAGGACACACAGGACGACACGCCGTTCCTCGACGAACGTTTTCTCGGTACGCCGGCTCTCGCGGTAGAGCAGAGCGATAATATGGCGATTAAGATGGCGCACCTTTCCAGGGAGATGTTCTTAAGCGCGGTTACGCTTGTAGATAAGTATGATGAGAAGCTCGCGGAACAAATCCTGCAAGGCGAGGAAAAAATAGACGCCTACGAGGATGTGCTCGGCACGTATCTTGTAAAAATCAGCCGCAAAAGCTTAGGCAGGCGGGACAGCAACGAGGTAGCGCGCCTGCTGCACTGCATCGGCGATTTTGAACGTATCGCCGACCATGCGGTCAACCTGGTGGACGCGGCAAAGGAAATGCATGAAAAGAAAATATCGTTTTCCGATGAAGCAAAGCGGGAGCTTCGTGTCCTGACGGGCGCGCTTACCGAAATCCTGAATATTACGATGGATGCGTTCGACCAAAAGGATATAGCGCTTGCAAAGCAGGTGGAGCCGCTGGAGCAGGTGATAGACGGGCTGCGCGATAAATTAAAGCGCAGGCATGTAAAACGCCTGCAAAACGGCTCATGCACCATAGAGCTTGGCTTTGTGCTTTCCGACCTTCTGACCAATTACGAAAGGGTGTCAGACCACTGCTCCAATATTGCCGTCTGCTTGATTCAGATAAGCATGGACAGCCTGGAAACGCATGAATACCTGCATGATTTAAAGGAAAGCCATTCACAGGAATATGAAGGGGAATATGAGGCGTACAAAAAGAAATACGTATTACCCTGAACCGTCCTTATATCAAAAGGAAACGGCGCTCCGAAAATTCGGAGCGCCGTTTCCTTTTTAAGTCATAGCACATCAAGGTGCTCAAGCAGTATTTTGATTCCCATAAAGATAAGCGCAAGGCCGCCTGCGAGCTCCGCTTTATTTTTATAGCGGATGCCGAACCTGTTGCCAATGGCGACGCCCGACGCGGAAAGAATAAAGGTCACGGCGCCAATGAGTAAAACAGCGCCGAAAATATTGACACTGAGGAAGGCAAACGTAACGCCTGCCGCGAGCGCGTCTATACTTGTAGCGACCGACAGCATCAATAGCTCTTTCAGGTCAAAAGATTCTTTCTTTTTTCCGCAGCAGTCTTCCTTTTTAAAGGATTCATAGACCATTTTGCCGCCGATGAAGGCAAGAAGAGCGAATGCGACCCAATGGTCGAAGTCCCTGATATAGCGTGCAAACTGCGTGCCCAAAAGCCAGCCAACCAGGGGCATCAGCGCCTGGAAGCCGCCAAAGAAGGCGGCAATCAAAAATGAGTATTTCCTATTGTATACGCGCATATTGAGCCCTTTGCAAAGCGCCACCGCGAATGCGTCCATGGAAAGGCCGAGCGCGATAAAAAACAGTTCGACAATGCCGATAACGAACACCCCTTTTAAAAAATGAACGCAGCTTCAATCATATCAGGATATGGACAAAAATGCAAAAAAACAGCCATAAAAATATGTTTTTAGTCGTATTACCTGTTTTTTTACGGGAAAGTTTGTACAAGTTACCGTTGAAGAATAGATTGTAATGAACTTTCCCTTCCGATATACTGATATTGAGTAATATGAAAAACACTCGCGCGATATACATTCTAATTCTTTAAAATTCAAAGGAGGAATCCCGGTGAAAAAATCCAGAAACAGGTTCATAAGCGCCGTTTTATCTGCGCTGCTTTTGCTGACGGCATTTTCCTGCGCTGTTGGTGCGCAGCCGCTCCAAGCACAGAAAGGCGCGGCGCCAGACGGCTATGGCCTAACAGAAAAGGTTGAGGACGGCGCAATACTGCACGCATGGTGCTGGTCGTTCCAAACTATCAGGGAAAACCTGGAAAATATAGCGAAAGCGGGCTTTTCCGCAGTACAAACCTCCCCAATCAACGAATGCCTTGTCGGCGACAACGGCGGGATGCAGCTGATGGGCAATGGCAAATGGTACTACCATTACCAGCCGACCGACTATAAAATCGGCAATTACCAGCTTGGCACAGAGCAGGAATTCAAGGAGCTGTGCGATGAAGCGCACAAATACGGGATTAAGATTATTGTCGATGTGGTCGCAAACCATATGACTTCGTCCACCGGCTCAATTAAAAGCTATATCAAAAACATGGAGGGCGGCGCGTTCCATAACGGCGGCGGAATTTCCAATTATGGTGACCGTAAAGACGTTACGCAGAACAGCCTGCTGGGGCTTATTGATTTAAACACGCAGAACCCGAATATCCAGCAGCTTATTTTAAATTATCTCAAGCAGTGTGTGGCAGCCGGGGCGGATGGCTTCCGCTACGACGCGGCAAAGCATATAGAAATCCCGGAGGACGACCCTTCGTTTGCAAGCGATTTCTGGCCTGTTGTGCTCGATAATGGGTCGCGGTTCCAGTACGGCGAAATCCTTGGCAGCGCGGACTGCGGCAATTACCAAAAATATATGCATGTTACCGCCTCCGAATACGGCGGCACAATCCGCAATGCAATCCGCAATGGCGATTTAAATGCAAACTCCATCAGCAGCTACAGCAACTCCGCCTCGGAGGATAAGCTTGTTACCTGGGTGGAATCGCACGACAATTACTGCGGCGACGGCTCGTGGAGAGAGCTCAACGAGCAGCAGGTCAAGCTGGGCTGGGCTATTATTACCGCGCGCAGCGGCGGCACGCCGCTGTTCTTCAGCCGTCCGAAGGGCAGCAGCACCTCCGACCAGTGGGGCGACAACCTCATCGGCGCGGCCGGCAGTGACCTGTACAAGGACCCGGAGGTGGCCGCGGTCAACAGCTTCCGCAATACGATGGCCGGGCTTGATGAAACGCTGTCGAATCCAAACGGCAATACAAAGGCCGTTATGATTGAACGCGGCAACCGCGGCGCCGTCATTGTGAGCGCGGACAGCGAACCGCTTGAGGTAGACACGAAAACAAAGCTTGCCGACGGCGTTTATTACGACAAGGTGACGAACGATGAGTTTACCGTACAGGCCGGCAGGCTTACCGGTACGGTAGCCGGTGGGCGTGTTGTCGTCCTGACAAACGAAAAAACGGAGCTGCCTCCTTATATGGCGGTTTCAAAGGAAAGCGGCTCGTTCCGCGGGACGCTTGCGCTTTCGATTAATGTGCTCGCCGCGGATGAGGCTTATTACCAGCTTGACGGCGGGGAAAAGGTGCCGTTTACAAAAAGCGCGGTCGTTTTGCTTGGCGAAAACATGAACGAGGGCGATTCGGTCACGGTTACAGTCGGCGCGAAGAACGAGTTCGGCTCGATAGAAGAGCGCTATACATATAAAAAGCTTTCCTATCCGGTGCTGGAGGGAAAGACGGTCGCCTATTTTGACAACGCGCAGGGCTGGGAGGATGTAAAAATTTACGCCTATGGCGGCGGCGCGCAGGGCGATATCACAAAATGGCCGGGCGTGCCTATGCAGGATTTGGGCAGCGGCATGTTTGCCTATGAGCTCCCCGAAGGCTTTGGCGGCTGTAAGGTCATGTTTAACGGAAACGACGGCTCGGTGCAGTATCCGGGGCACAACGAGGCAGGCCTCGATATAGAGCCGGATACTTGGATGTACTGCCACGACGGCGTCTGGGAGGATTATAAGCAGTATGTCAGCGGCGATACACCTCCTGAAAGGAAGCTTGGCGACGTAACCGGGGACGGGAACATCAATCTTCAGGACGTGCTGGAGATACAGAAGCATCTCGCCGGGATTCTTGTCCTCAGTGAGGAGCAGATTACCGCCGGCGACGTCAATTTCAGCGGAAAGCTGGAGTTAAGCGACGTATTGGAGATACAAAAGTATATTGCGCATATCATCGACGGGTTCCAGCGGGCTTAGAGGGCATCGGCGGCAAGAAATACAGTGGCTTTTCTTCACAAAAGGAAAGCCGCTGTTTTTTAAGCAGTATAATATTAATAATTTGAAATAAGGGGTGCTGGAATGAAAAGAAAAATATTATTTAAAAGCGCTGTGATGTTGCTGTCCCTGCTGCTGGTGGTTCCGACAATTGTGTCCGTTTCCGCCGAGGAAGACGGGTCTTGGCTGGAATATGCGGTTTTGAACAGCAACACGGTAGCGGTAACAGGATGTAAAGACAATCGAAGCGAATTGATTATTCCTTCTGAAATTAATGGCAGGAAAGTAGTTGAAATTTCAGACTTTGCTTTTTTTGAACAAAAAAATATTGAAACCGTAATAATCCCCCCGTCAGTGACCAAAATCGGCTCATATGTGTTAAACGGCAGCGGTTTAAAAAAGCTGACTGTTCCGGACAGTGTGGTTGAAATTGGAACGTACGCTTTCATGAATACCCCATGGTACCGATACAGCGGAGATTTTGTTATTTTGGGTGACGGCCTGCTGCTGTATTACCAGGGGAATCAAACGGAGATATCGCTTCCAGAAAATGTAAAAAGGGTTTCAGAGGGCGCTTTTGCCGGAAGCGTGGTGAAAAAGGTCGAAATGCCGGAAGGAGTAGAAGAAATAGGCCGCAGGGCATTTGAAGGGGCCGCTTCGTTAGAAGAGGTAATACTTCCGGAAAGTCTTAAAAAAATAGGCGCCCAGGCGTTTAATAACTGTCAAAAGCTTAAAATTATGACAATTCCCCAGAATGTAACTGAAATAGGAGAAGAGGCGTTTTCAAATTGTAAGCTGATACGTACCGTTACACTGCCCGGCAGTATAGCAACGCTTGGCAAGTCGGTATTTTCTGGCTGTACAGGCCTTAAAAAAGCTGTGCTGCCGGAGAACATGAAAGAGGTGAACAGCCAGCTTTTTCTCGGCTGTACTACGCTTTTAGAGGTCAACATACCCTCCGGTGTTACAAAAATCGAAAATTCCGCGTTTAAAGGATGTACATACCTGTCAGAGGTTACTCTGCCTGAAGGACTGCTAACCATCGGCTACGAGGCATTTTCTGGCAGCGGGCTAAGGACAGTCCGTGTTCCGGACAGTGTACAGTTTATCGACATAAGCGCTTTTTCCAATACTCCTTGGCTACAAAACGAGAGCGAAGAATTTGTAATTTTGGGCGATGGCATTCTTTATCAGTACCGCGGCTCCGGCGGAAATGTGGAAATACCGGATAACGTTAAAACCATCGGCCAGAGCGTTTTTCAGGGGAAAACAGTTTCCGGAATAACAATTCCTGACAGTGTTACATCTATCCAGGCCATGGCGTTCGAGAGCTGTACTGGCGCAGGGGAAATCATTATTCCGGCGGGAGTTTCACAAATGTCAAACGCATTTCAAAACAGCGGGTTTAAAAAAGTTTCAATTCTAGGGGATATTGAGCAGATAATGCCGTTTTGTTTCTATGGCTGTTATAACCTGGAGGAAATTGAGATTTCCGGGCGCATTAAAACAATTGGAAGAAATGCGTTTGTTTCCTGTATAAAACTGCGGACGGTTAATTTGCCTGAGGATTTGACTTGTATTGAGGAGAATGCTTTTCAATTCTGCTCCATGCTGGAAAAAATCAAAATTCCGTCAAAGACGTTGGAAATAGGGGAGTGTGCATTTTCATACTGTACGGGGCTGCAGCAGGTTGTGTTTGAAAAAGGAATAAAGATAATAGGGGAGGAGGCCTTTTTTAGCTGTACGGGATTAAAAAATTTACGCCTTCCCGATAGCCTGGAAACAATATCGGTACGTGCCTTTGCGTACTGCACCACGCTGAAAACCCTTGAGATACCGAAAAATGTTGTAACCGTAGGCTCAGAAGCTTTTCTATTCTGCGATCAGCTCGGGAAGGTGAAAATTCCCAGGCAAGTTAAGGAAATCGGAGACCGGGCATTTGGTTATTTGAGCGTCCCTTCCATGACTGTGCTGACAATATATGGGTATCAAGATTCAGAAGCTGAAAGATATGCGATAGACAACGGCTTCTTTTTTGAAACCCCTCACGGGGATATTGACGGAGAAGGGACAATATCTATAGCCGACGTTTTAATGGTCCAGAAGCATCTTTCTAAAGTGATAGATTTAACAAAGGAGCAGTTGAAAGCTGCCGATACGGACGAAAATGGAAAAATAACGCTGAATGACGTGTTGATAATTCAGAAATATATTGCAAAAATTATAGATTTTATTTAGCACGGCAAAAATAAATACAAAAAGCCCTGCAAAGCTTATGGCTTTGCAGGGCTTTTACATTGCGGAGGTCAACCACTGGCTGAGCCAGTGGAGATAAAAAAGCTTCAGCTATGGACAAAAAAGAAACTCCCCGATAGATTAAAGTTAAGGTCTGCCAACCTAACTCAAAATATTGAGGAGGTCTTTTCTATGACTTCCATCCACTTGGCGTAAGTCATTTTTTCTTCATACTTCTTTATGGCTCACTGCCTCTTCGGCGGGCTTCTTTTATCGAAACTTACTTAAAAACGGAAGTGGAATAAAGGCTTTACGCATTCCGGGAAACCTGACGCCCCAGCGCTTACAGTAGGTTTTAATCCTAAGCTTCCAGAAAGATTTCGAATCCCACTGGCCTTTCCATAACATTGCTTCTGAAAGGCAGTGGATTGTATCAAAAAAATCGCTGAGCTGTTCTGATTTATTTTCTGAATTTAAAAGAAGAGCGTGGTTGAATAATTCTAGGAAAACAGGCCGGAATTCCGATATTTTTTGCGCGTTGTCTGTCGGTCGATTATCTTTCCGGATAGAAAAGCTCCAATCTTGACCTTTCTTGAATT
>ERZ1026986.210-NODE-210-length-26644-cov-8.012035_pt1 | contig 26644 bp, 16 predicted proteins | sample MGYA00519455_ERZ1026986 | MGnify/ENA primary metagenome ERZ1026986 (study PRJEB26926, sample SAMN06164548) | human gut metagenome | biome: ENVO:00009003; feature: ENVO:2100002; material: ENVO:00002003 | host: Homo sapiens | place: USA | collected 2012 ...
AAAGTGCAAAACGCAGACCCTTTGCACTTTGCACTTTCGCACTTTCACGATAATTAGCGTCAATAACTCAAAAAAGCACTTGACAAAACGCTTCATGGGGCAGGCCCGAGGATATCGCCCCTTACGTCGATCCGAAGTTTGAGAACAACGTCATTCTCACCCAGACTGAGCGGCTCATGATGTCCAACCGTCCCAAAGACCCCAAGACGGCGCGGAACAAAAACGTGCTGGTGGTGGGCGGCTCAGGCAGCGGCAAGACGCGGTTTTTCATTAAGCCAAATCTCATGCAATTACACAGCTCATACGTTGTCACCGATCCAAAGGGCAGCATCGCCGTGGAGTGCGGAAAGCTCATGCTCCGCAATGGCTATAAGGTGAAGATATTCAATTCCATCAACTTCAAGAAGTCCCACCACTACAACCCCTTTGCGTATATCCACAGTGAGAAGGATATTTTGAAGCTGGTCACGACCCTCATCGCCAACACCAAGGGGGACGGGAAATCCGGGGACGATTTCTGGCAGAAGGCCGAGACGCTGCTCTACACGGCGCTCATCGGCTATATCCACTACGAAGCCCCCGAGGAGGAACAGAACTTCGCCACCCTCATCGAGTTCATCAACGCCATGGAGGTGCGCGAGGACGACGAGACCTTTGAGAACAACGTGGATCTGGCCTTCAAGGAGCTGGCAAGCCGGGAGCCGAATCACTTCGCCGTGCGGCAATATAAAAAATACAAGTTAGCGGCGGGCAAAACAGCCAAGTCGATCAATATTTCCTGCGGCGCGCGCCTTGCGCCCTTCGATATTCAGGAGCTGCGGGAGATCACCATGTACGACGAGCTGGAGCTGGACACCCTGGGCGACCGGAAAACGGCGCTGTTTCTCATCATGAGCGACACCGACAGCACCTTCAACTTCCTCATTTCCATGATTTACAGCCAGTTATTCAACCTGCTGTGCGAAAAGGCCGACGACGTATACGGCGGCAGGCTCCCCGTCCATGTGCGCTGCCTCATCGACGAGTGCGCCAACATCGGGCAGATACCGAACCTGGAAAAGCTCATGGCTACCATCCGCAGCCGCGAGATTTCCGCCTGTCTGGTGCTGCAAGCTCAAAGCCAGCTAAAGGCTTTGTACAAGGACAACGCCGACACCATCATCGGCAACTGCGACAGCTCCATCTTTTTGGGCGGCAAGGAGCCCGGCACGCTGAAGGATCTGAATCAGGCGCTGGGGAAAGAAACCATCGACACCTTCAATACCGGCGAGAGCCGTGGACGGGAGGTTTCCCACAGTCTGAACTATCAGAAGCTGGGCAAAGACCTTGCCACGATAGACGAGCTGGCGGTGCTGGACGGCGGCAAGTGCATCTTGCAGCTTCGGGGCGTGCGCCCCTTCCTCTCGGATAAGTACGACATCACCCGTCACCCCAATTATAAGTATCTGTCGGACGCGAACCCAAGGAACGCCTTTGATATCGAGAAATACCTCTCCACAAGGCTGGTGCCGAAAGCGGACGAGGTCTACGAGGTGTTCGACGCGGGCCGCGTCTGAGCGTACAAGCCCGCCGCCCTCATGCGGCGGCTTTTCATATAGATACGGATGAGAAAAGACGCTTCCTCGCTTGCAGGGTCGGAACGAATCCACGAACGAAAATTTGAAAGGAGAAGCCGGAATCGGGGCTGCATCGCAGCTTTCGCTCCGGCTCCTGCTGTATCCGCGAGATTTCAACACAACTAACACCCAATGATTCCGGCAACACAAATATGGAATTTTTCAACTCTGCTGTCGGTGTTCTCCAAACTTTGGTTATTGCCCTTGGCGCAGGCCTCGGCATCTGGGGAGCCATTAACCTGCTGGAAGGCTACGGAAACGACAACCCCGGTGCAAAATCGCAGGGCATGAAACAGCTCATGGCGGGCGGCGGCGTGGCGCTCATCGGCGTCATTCTCGTTCCCCTGCTCTCCGGCCTGTTCGGTTAATCGCCCGCAAGAATCCTTCGCAGCGTCCGCCCTCCGGGGTGGGCGCTGCGGGAAAGGAGGGTAAAGCCCATTGGATTTGATATGGCAGAAATTCACCGAATGGCTGAAGGAGCTGCTGATCAGCGGCATCATGGACAACGTGAACGGACTGTTTGACAACGTGAACAGCCGCGTGGCGGGCATCGCCGGACAGGTGGGCGCAACGCCCCAGGGCTGGAACAGCGGCGTCTACGGCATGATCCGAACGCTGTCGGACAATGTGATTTTGCCCATCGCGGGCGTGATTCTCGCCTTTGTCATGACGCTTGAGCTGATTCAGCTCATTACGGAAAAGAACAACATGCACGACGTGGACACCTGGATGTTCTTCAAGTGGATATTCAAGACCGCCTGCGCCGTGCTCATCGTCACCAACACATGGAACATTGTCATGGGTGTGTTCGAGGCTGCTCAGAGCGTTGTAAACAGCGCGTCGGGCATCATCATATCGGACACGTCTCTGACGTTCAACGAGCATATCGCGGGATTTGAAGCTGCGCTTGCGGAAATGGAGGTCTGGTCGCTGCTGGGGCTGTGGCTGGAGTCCGTGGTCGTGCATCTTTCCATGTGGGCGCTGACCATCTGCATTTTCATCATCTGCTACGGCAGAATGATCGAGATCTACTGCGTGACCTCCATCGCGCCCATCCCCATGGCGACCATGGCCAACCGGGAATGGGGGCAGATGGGCCAGAATTACCTCAGAAGCCTGCTGGCGCTGGGGTTTCAGGGCTTCCTCATCATCGTCTGCGTGGCGATCTACGCGGTGCTGATCCAGAACATCGTGGTGGAGAGCAGCGTCTCGGCGGCCATATGGACGTGCATGGGGTACACGGTGCTGCTGTGCTTCACACTGTTTAAGACGAGCTCCCTTGCCAGGAGCCTGTTCCACGCCCACTGACGGAGGTGATGAAATATGGCATACGTTCCCGTACCCAAGGACTTGAATGCGGTGAAAACCAAGGTCATGTTCAATTTAACAAAACGGCAGATTCTGTGCTTTGGCGGCGGCGCGCTCATCGGCGTACCGCTTTTCTTTCTGCTCAAGGGCCATATCGGCAGCAGCGCGGCGGCTCTTTGCATGATGCTGGTCATGCTGCCCTTCTTCCTGCTGGCCATGTATGAAAAGAACGGTCAGCCGCCGGAGAAGCTCATCCGCAACATCGTGCGGGTGTGCTTCCTGCGCCCCAAACAGCGCCCGTACAGGACGAACAATTTCTACGACCTGCTGAACCGGCAGGATATTTTGGATAAGGAGGTCTACGCGATTGTCCACAAACAAAAACCCCGCAAGAAAGCTCACACGAGCCGAGCGAAAGCAGATCGACGCGGCGATTGCAAGAGCAAAGCGTCAGGATAAGCGAAAGAAGTCCGCCCAGGACAGCATCCCCTTTCAGCGGATGTACCCCGACGGCGTGTGCCGCGTGACGGACAATTACTACACGAAAACCGTGCAGTTTCAGGATATCAACTATCAGCTCAACCAGAACGAGGACAAGACCGCCATTTTCGACGGCTGGTGCGATTTCCTCAACTATTTTGATTCCTCCATCCGCTTCCAGCTCTCCTTTATCAACCTCTCCGCCACGCGGGATACCTACGCCCGGCGCATCGCCATCCCTTTGCAGGGCGACTGCTTCGACAAGCTCCGCACCGAGTACACCGGGATGCTGCAAAGCCAGCTTGCCAGAGGCAACAACGGGCTGATTAAGACCAAGTACCTGACCTTTGGCGTGGAGGCGGACAGCCTGAAAGCGGCAAAGCCCCGATTGGAGCGCATCGAGACGGATATCCTCAACAACTTCCGCCGTCTGGGCGTGACGGCGGAGAGCCTGAACGGAATGGAGCGCCTGCGCCTGCTGCACGGGATGCTCCACATGGACGAGCCGCAGCCCTTCCGCTTTTCGTGGGACTGGCTGGCGCCCTCCGGGCTGTCGGTGAAGGACTTCATCGCGCCCAGCGCCTTTGAGTTCAAGACCGGCAGCAGCTTCGGCGTGGGCAGCAAGACCGGCTGCGTATCCTTCTTGCAGATTTTAGCGCCGGAGCTCAACGACCGGATGCTGGCGGACTTTCTGGATATGGAAAGCTCCCTTATCGTCAGTATGCATGTCCAGTCCGTGGATCAGGTGAAGGCCATCAAGACCATCAAGCGCAAGATCACCGACTTGCAGAAAATGACCATTGAGGAGCAGAAAAAGGCGGTGCGCTCCGGCTACGATATGGATATTATCCCCTCCGACCTTGCCACCTACGGCACGGAGGCGAAAAAGCTCTTGCAGGAGCTGCAAAGCCGCAACGAGCGTATGTTCCTTTTGACCTTCCTTGTGGTGAACGTGGCGGACAACAGACAGCGCCTCGGCAACAACGTCTTTCAGGCGGGCTCCATCGCCCAGAAGTACAACTGCCAGCTCACGCGGCTGGACTTTCAGCAGGAGGAGGGCTTCATGTCCGCGCTGCCGCTGGGATATAACCAGATCGAGATCCAGCGGGGGCTGACCACCTCCAGCGTGGCGATTTTTGTGCCGTTTACCACCCAGGAGCTGTTTCAGGACGGCAAGGAAGCCCTGTACTGCGGGCTGAACGCCCTTTCCAACAACCTCATCATGGTAGACAGAAAGCTGCTGAAAAACCCCAACGGGCTGATCTTAGGCACGCCCGGAAGCGGCAAGTCCTTCTCCGCCAAGCGGGAGATCGCCAACGTGTTCCTCGTCACGAATGACGATATCATCATCTGCGACCCGGAGGCGGAGTACGGGCCGCTGGTGGAGCACCTGCACGGGCAGGTGGTAAAAATCTCGCCCACCTCCACCGACTACCTGAACCCCATGGATTTGAACCTGAATTACAGCGACGATGAAAACCCGCTGAGCCTGAAATCCGACTTCATCCTGTCCCTATGCGAGCTGATCGTGGGCGGCAAGGACGGCCTCATGCCGGTGGAAAAGACCATCATCGACCGCTGTGTGCGCTCTGTTTACCGGGAATACCTGAGCGACCCACGCCCGGAAAAGATGCCGATTCTGGAGGACTTGTATAACGAACTCAGGCGGCAGGACGAAAAGGAAGCGCAGTATATCGCCACGGCGCTGGAAATCTACGTCACCGGCTCCCTCAACGTGTTCAACCACCGCAGCAACGTGAATATCGAAAACCGTGTGGTCAGCTTCGATATCAAGGAGCTGGGCAAGCAGCTCAAAAAGATCGGGATGCTGGTGGTGCAGGACGCGGTGTGGAACCGCGTCACCGTCAACCGGGAGCAGCGCAAGTCCACCCGCTACTATATCGACGAAATGCACCTTCTTCTGAAGGAGGAACAGACCGCCGCCTATACGGTGGAGATATGGAAGCGATTCCGCAAGTGGGGCGGCGTTCCCACGGGCATCACCCAGAATGTCAAAGACCTGCTCTCCAGCCGTGAGGTGGAGAACATCTTTGAAAACTCCGATTATGTGTATATGCTCAACCAGGCTTCCGGCGACCGGCAGATTTTAGCGAAGCAGCTCAACATCTCGCCCCACCAGCTCTCGTATGTGACCCAATCCGCCGAGGGCGAGGGGCTTTTGTTCTACGGCAGCGTGATCCTGCCCTTCGTAGACCGCTTCCCCAAGGATACGGAGCTGTACAAAATCATCACGACAAAATTGTCCGACCTCTCCGAACAAACCGGGGAGGAAGCGAAGGACGCAATTACAGTGTAAGGAAGGAGAAAAGACTATGGATAACCACTTTATGATTTTTGAAAGCGCAGATTTTGGTCGGGTGCGTTCCGTGCTGAAAGACGGAGCTCCTTGGTTTGTTGCGGTTGATGTGTGCAAAGCTCTCGGATTGAACCAGGTTACGCGCGCAATGTCCAGATTGGACTCGGATGAAGGTGGGTTACTTGAAGTACCCCACCCCCAGAACGCCGATAAGACGATTGAAATAAATGCAGTAAGTGAAGCCGGACTCTATCATTTGATCCTTTGTTCCAAAAAGCCGGAAGCGAGAGCCTTCAAGCGCTGGATCACCCATGAGGTCATTCCCTCCATCCGCAAGCACGGCGCGTATATGGCGGACAGCCTGTTGGATGCGCTGGAGGCGCACCCCGAGGCCGTGCCGGAGTACCTGAACCGCCTGCGCAGCGAAAACGCCCGAAACCGGGAGCTGACCCGCCGTCTCCGGCTTGCCCTCCCCAAAGCGGAGTATTACGACGCCTTTGTTGACCCTGCGGACTGCACCAATATCCGCACCACCGCCAAGGAGCTGGGCGTTCCCGAAAAGCAGTTTACCCGGTATCTGGAGGAAAAGAAGTATCTGTTCCGGGACAAGAACCGCAAGCTCTTTCCCCGTGCGGTCAAAAAGAGCGCCGGTCTGTTTCTGGTGAGGGACTTCTACACCGAGCGCGGCAAGCTGGGACACTATACCCTCATCACCCCAGCGGGCAAGCGGCATTTTCTGGAGAGAACGGATGAAATTCTGTTTGAATAACGCTTTTAATCCATCAGCAGTCCCATCAGGAGGTGATGAATATGGCAAAACGCTCGCCAAGGCTGATTTTCACCGAGGAAGAACGCGCCCTGCCGGAGCTGGAACGAGCTGTCCGCAAGGCGGACAGGGCGGCGGTTAAGCTGGAAAAGGCCGAAGCGAAAATTCCCAAGAAAACCGTTAAGGTCAAAAAGCGCGTTGTGGACGCCGAAAGCGGCAAGGTCATAACGCGCCTTTTCTTTGAGGAGGCGGACAAAAAGCGTCCGCCCTCCAAGCTGGCGCACGCCGCAAGGAAAGCGCCGCTGGATACCGTCCGCAGCGCAGTCCACCGCAAGCTCCGGGAGGAGGGCGATGACAACCCCGGCACGGAGGCGGCGAACACCATGACCGAGACGGCGGAGCGCACCTGGCGCATTGCGGAATCGGCGCACCGCTCCCATGCGGAAAATCCCTACCGCAGGGCGGACAAGGCGGAAGCCGCCGCAGACAAAGCCAATCTCAAGGCGCTGAACAAACAGTACGAGCAGGAATACGGCAGGGCTTCCAACCCCTATTCCCGCTGGCAGCAGAAGCAGGCCATTAAAAAGGAATACGCCGCCGCAAAAGCGGGGAACGGCGCGAGGAATACCGTCAAAGCGTCCGAGACCACCGCAAAGGCGGCAAAGCGCGCCGCCGAGGAGAGCAAAAAGGCCGGCAGCTTTTTTGTCCGGCACAAGAAGGGCTTTCTCATCGCGGGCGGTATCGCTGCCGCGATACTGCTGCTCATGACCTGCATTTCCTCCTGCTCCACGCTGTTTCAGGGCGGGGTGTCCGGCATTGCGGCCTCCACCTATCCGCTGGAGGATGCGGATATGCTGGCGGCGGAAGCCGCCTACTGCGCCATGGAGGACGAGCTGCAGGAATACCTGAACAGCTACGAAAGCACCCACGATTACGACGAGTACCACTTCGACCTGGACGAGATTGAGCACGACCCCTATGTGCTCATTTCCATGATTACCGCCCTCAAGGGCGGAGAATGGACGATTGACGAAATAGGCGGGATTCTGGAGACGCTGTTTGAAAAGCAGTATATCTTAACGGAAACCGTCACCACGGAAACCAGATACCGCACCGAAACGCATATCGGCTATTACACCGACGAAAACGGCAACCTGCAAAGCTACGAGTACGAGGCGGAGGTTCCCTACACCTATTATATCTGCCATGTGGAGCTGGAAAACTTCAACCTCTCCCATGTGCCGGTGCATATCATGTCCCACGATCAGCTCTCCATGTACGCCGTGTATATGAGCGTGCTGGGCAACCGCCCCGACCTGTTCCCCGGCTCCCCGTATGTGAACCGCTACTACCACACCCAGTATGAGAAGTACGAGATACCCCCGGAAGCGCTGGCGGATGAGCAGTTCGCCGCCATCATCAAGGAAGCGGAGAAGTATCTGGGCTACCCCTATATCTGGGGCGGCAGCTCGCCGGACACCTCCTTCGACTGCTCCGGCTTCGTTTCGTATGTCTACAACAACTGCGGCCTGCATTGGAGCTTCGGCAGGCTGGGCGCGGAGGGGCTGCGGGGCATGTGCGCCTATGTTTCCCCGGAAAGCGCCCGTCCCGGCGACCTGATATTCTTTGAAAAGACCTATGACACCGCAGGCGCGTCCCATGTGGGCATCTATGTGGGCAATAACAGGATGCTCCACTGCGGCGACCCCATTCACTACGCTTCCATCGACACGAGCTACTGGCGAAGCCATTTTCTCCAGTTCGGCAGATTGCCTTAACAACAACCATATCAACGCAAAAAGGAGGATGTTATGAACCCGCGACTTGAAAAGCTGCGTCAGGAGCGCGAGAAGCTGGCGGAAAAGCTCACATCGCTGACCGCACGGCTCAAAGCCCTGGACGAGCAGATTCTGAAGCTGGAAAACACGGATATTGTGGGCATCGTCCGCGAGAACGGGCTGACCATCGAGCAGCTCGCGGCGCTGATGGCGATGCTGGAAAAGCGTCCCACGGCGGCGCTGCCCGACGAATACAGAAAAACGGAGGATTTTACGGATGAAGAATAAATGGAGATTTTTTGCCGTGACGCTGGCCGTCGTGCTCTGCATGACGGTCTTTTCCGTTACGGCCTATGCAGGCGGCGATATGATCGATTCGACAATGGGCGACCCGACCATGGAAACCCCAACTGCAACTACACAGCCGGAGAATACGAATACCGGTGAGCAGACCCCAAACGGACAGACCCTGACCGTGCTTGTGACCGAAAATGCGGACGGAAGCCATACCGTGACCATCGGGGATCGGAGCTGGACGCTTCCCGCCAAACGGGAGCAGGCCGGAAAGGTGGTCAACGTCCGCACCTATTTGAACCTGCGCACCGGCCCCGGCACGGATTACACCGTGATTGGGCGTCTGCTCAACGGCGCGGAGGTGAAGGTGCTGGAGGAAAGCAACGGCTGGTACAAGGTGGTCGTGCCGGAGCAGACAGGCTATGTATACGGCAAATACCTTGACGTCATGAACGCGCCGACAGAAAACAGCGGAAGCGATACGGATATGGCGGGGCTGCCGGAGCTGCTGCTGCAATATTACGCCGCTGCCGGAGGTTCCGCGCCACTGACCCCGGACGGCAACCTGACGCTCATAGACGATATCGGCTCCGCTTTCGGCGCAGGCAAGCAGTTCATCACCGTGACGACCAAGGGCGGAAACACCTTTTATCTCATCATCGACCGAGACGATAAGGGCAATGAGAACGTCCATTTCCTGAATCTTGTGGACGAGGCCGACCTGCTGGCGCTGACCAAGGACGGCGAGAGCATCGTCCCTGCCTGCACCTGCACGGACAAATGCGCCGTGGGCAAAATCAACACGGGCTGCAAGGTGTGCAGAACCAATATGAGCGAGTGCGCGGGCAAGGAGCAAGCCGCAGAAATTACACCGCAGCCCGCCGAGCCTGCGGAGACCGCGCCCGAAAAGAGCGCCAGCGGCGCGGGGCTTGTTGTGGTCGTCCTCCTGCTCCTGCTGGGCGGCGGCGGTGCGCTGTACTGGTTCAAGCTCCGCAAGCCCAAGGCCGACACCCGTGGGGCGGACGATCTGGACGATTACGACTACGGTGAGGACGAGGAAGAAGAGGATTACGAGTTTGAAGCCGAGGACGAGACGGACGCCGGGGAGGATGAAGAAAAGTGACACAGACTGTCAGCACAGAATCGCCCATGGAGCCGTCTCCCCGCGAGCGGCTTATTCAGATCACGAAGCGTGAGCAGGCGCTTTTCATCCGGCAGACGCTCTCCCAAAAGCCCGGATACCGGGGCGGCAAGAAAGCCTTTGAATACTTCATCCGGCAAAAGATCGTAAAAGCCGTGGAGGCGGGCTGCGGGGACGCAGAGGCGCTGCTCCGCACCCCCAAGCCCGTCAAATCCATCTACTACGACTTCAAATACTATTTCGACGAATACAGCTACGCAAACTGCGACCTGTATGTGGAGAAGGCCATCGAGGACTGCGGGAACAACACCCTGCGCAAGGAGTTCCTGCGGGCAAAGGGCTGGGACGCGCCGGATGATTTCGATATCAACGATGAGGAGGAATAAAGGAATATGAACGAATACCGATTGGTTGTGTGTGAAAAGCCCTCCGTGGCAAGGAGCATCGCTTCCGTCCTTGGCGCAGGCAGGCGCGAGGACGGCTTTCTTTCGGGCGGCGGCTATCTCGTCTCCTGGTGCTTCGGGCATCTTGCGGAGCTTTCGGATGCGGACGCTTACGATGAAAAGTACGGCAAATGGCGAAGGGAGGACTTGCCCATTCTGCCGGATAGCTGGCAGTACACCGTGGCGAGGGACAAGCAGAAGCAGATGAATACCCTGCGTACCCTCATGCACAGGGACGATGTGTATGAAGTGGTCAACGCCTGCGACGCCGGGCGCGAGGGCGAGCTGATCTTCCGCACGGCGTATAATCTCAACAACTGCCGCAAGCGCGTAAAGCGGCTCTGGATCTCCTCCATGGAGGATGCGGCTATCCTTCAGGGCTTTGACAATCTCCGCGACGGCGCGGAGTACGACAACCTCTACGCCTCCGCCCTCTGCCGCAGCAAGGCGGACTGGCTGGTGGGCATCAACGCCACCCGCCTGTTTTCCGTGATGTACCACCGCACCCTGAACGTGGGGCGCGTGGTATCGCCTACGCTTGCGCTGCTGGTGCAGCGGGAAGCGGAGATCAATGCCTTTCAGCCGGAGAGCTTTTACACCGTCCATCTGGACTTTGACGGCTTCTCCGCCGCAGGCGGGCGCATGAAGGAGCAGGCTGAGGCGGAGCGGCTTGCCGGGGACTGCAACAGCAAAACCGCCGCTGTTACCTCCGTCGTGCAGACGGAAAAGACGGAGAAAGCCCCGGCGCTCTACGACCTGACCACCCTCCAGCGGGATGCGAACCGCTTGCTTGGGTACACGGCGCAGCAGACGCTGGATTATCTGCAAAGTCTCTACGAAAAGAAGCTTTGCACCTATCCCCGCACCGACAGCCGCTATCTCACCGACGATATGGAGGGCGGCGTAAACGCGCTGGCGCTGTGCTGCGCGGGCGTCTGCGGCACGGAGCCGCCCGCAGCCGTCTATTCGGGGCAGGTGTGCAGCAGCAAAAAGGTCAGCGATCACCACGCCGTCGTTCCCACGATGGCGGCGGGCGAAACGGATTTGGAAACCTTGCTCGCAGGCGAACGGGAGCTGCTGCGCCTTGCCGCCCGTCAGGTGCTTATGGCGGTCAGCGCACCCTTCGTCTATCTGGAGACCGAGGCAAGGCTGGACTGCGGCGGAAATGCCTTTTCCGCCAAGGGGAAAACAATCCTTCATATGGGTTGGAAGGCATACACGGAAAAGGGCAAGCAGGACAACACCCTCCCGGAGCTTTCCGAGGGACAGTCGCTTCCCGTTTCCTCCTGCGCGGTAAAAGAGGGCAGAACGACCCCGCCCAAACACTTCACCGAGGATACGCTTCTGTCGTCTATGGAGACGGCGGGCAAGGAGGATATGCCGGAAACTGCGGAGCGGCGCGGGCTGGGAACCCCCGCGACAAGGGCAGCGGTCATTGAAAAACTGGTGGCCACGGGCTTTGCGGAGCGCAGAAAGGCGAAGAAATCTGTACGCCTCGTTCCCACCGAAGCGGGCGTGTCCCTCATTACCGTGCTGCCCGAACAGCTCCAGTCCCCGCTGCTCACCGCCGAATGGGAGCACCGCCTCAAGGAGATCGAGTGCGGCGAGCTGGGCGCGGACGAGTTCCTCGCCGGCATCTGCGATATGGTCGCAGCGCTGGTTCGGGACGCTGCGCCTGTGGACGGCGCGGAGGTGCTGTTCCCCTCCGGCAGACCCGTTGTGGGCAAATGCCCCCGCTGCGGCGCGGAGGTCACGGAGAGCAAAAACGGCTATTTCTGCGAAAGACGGAGCTGCAAGTTCGGGCTGTGGCGGGATAACCGCTTCCTTGCCGCCAAGAAGATCAGCCTGACGAAGAAGATGGCTTCCTCGCTCCTGACGCAGGGACGCGCCTACGCCAGCGGTATCTACTCCGAGAAAACCGGCAAGACCTACGACGCATTCATCGTGCTGGAGGACGACGGCGCGCGTTCCTCCTACAAGCTGGACTTCACCAAGTGACCCTTGCAGGCTCCCGCACGGGCGTTTCGTTCCCCTGCGGGAGCCGCTGTTTTTACCATGATTCAAAGGAGGTATGCATGAAATGGCTGAAAAACAGACCAACAAGGAACGGCTCAAGGACATCACCGACAGCATCGAAACGGGCATAAAGGAGCTGTTTGAGAGTGACAGATACAGGCAGTACCTTACCACCATGAGCCGCTTTCACAAGTACAGCGTCAACAACACCATGCTCATCTATATGCAGCGCCCCGACGCCACCCATGTGGCGGGCTTCAACAAATGGCGCGACCAGTTCGGAAGAAGCGTCAAAAAGGGCGAAAAGGGCATTAAGATCATCGCCCCCACGCCCTTCAAGAAGAAAATTGAAGAAGCAAAGCTCGACCCGGACACCAAGCTCCCCATGCTGGATGCTGACGGTAAAGCCATCATGGAAGAAAAGGAAATTAAGATTCCGATGTACAAACCGGTTACGGTTTTCGACGTGCAGCAGACCGCAGGCAAGCCCCTGCCGGAGCTGGCGGCGAACCTTACGGGGGACGTGCAGAATTACGAAGTGTTTATGGAGGCTCTGCGCCGCAGCGCGCCCGTCCCCATCTTCTTTGAGAAGCTGGCGGAGAATATGGACGGTTACTTCTCCGTGGACAAACAGCGCATTGCTGTCCGCGAAGGTATGAGCGAGGTACAGACGGTCTGCGCCGCCGTCCATGAGATCGCCCACTCCAGGCTCCACAATAAGGACGGGATCGGGGAAAAATATCAGGAGGTCGAGCTGTTCGGCAAGCCTGCGCTGTTTTCAAACGGACGCATCGACCGGGATAAGCTGCCGGAGGGCTTGTATGTATATGACCTGCGCGGCTCGGATTACGATCCGGGTATGCCGGTAACGCTTGAAAGCCATGTCACCGTCAATCACGCCGCCTCTGTCATCACAGCAGCGCCCATTGAGCTGCCGGAGCAGGGCTTTCTTTATTTAGGCGAGGACGGGCTGAACTTCACGGGCGGCGAGCAGACCGTGAAGGAGTTTCTGCACGCACAGTACCCGGAAAAGGCAAAGCTCTCCCGCGCCGCCGAGGAGATTCAGGCGGAGAGCATCTCCTTCGCCGTCTGCGCCTATTACGGCATTGAGACCGGCGAAAACAGCTTCGGGTATCTGGCGACCTGGGCAAAGGACAGGGAGCTGACCGAGCTTCGCGCATCGCTGGAGACCATCAACCGAACCTCATCCTCCCTGATTACGGATATCGACCGCCATTACGCGGAAATCTGCAAGGAGCGCGGGCTGGATAAGGAGACGGAGAGCCTTGCCGCCCAGCCTGTGCAGGAAATCGCCGTGCAGGAGCCGGAGCCGGTCGCAGCGCCGGACAACGGCTGCGTCCCCGACCCTGCGATTTCTGTTGAGAGCATGAACGCCTATGGCTACACCGATTCCAATATGCTGCCGCTGACAAAGGAGCGCGCGCTGGAGCTCATGGAACGGGATGTAAGCGTGTATATGCTTCACACCGATAACACCGAGGCCATGGCCTTCGATGCGGAGGAAGTCCGCAGCTTTGACGGCATCTTCGGCGTGGAAGCCTCCGAATGGGAGACGGTCAAAGATCGCTTTACACCGCCGGACTATGAAAAGGCGTTTCTTGACAACCCCGCCGACAGCTTTATAATCTACCAGCTCAGGGGCAGCGACGACACGGCGCAGCTTCGCTTTATGAACGCCGAGTATCTGGAGAAGAAGGGGCTTTCCATTGAAAAGGGAAATTACGCCGCCGTCTATGCGGGAAACCTTGACCGCAGGGGCGATACGCAGGACAGGTTGGACGAGATGTATGAGACCTTCAACATCCGCCGCCCGGAGGATTTTCGCGGTCACAGCCTGTCCATCAGCGACATCGTGGCGCTGAAGCAGAACGGCGTGGTATCCTGTCATTACGTGGATTCCCGGGGCTTCAAGGCGCTGCCCGACTTCCTCAAGCCGGAAAACTATCTCAAAAACGCGGAGATGGCCATGGAGGACGACTACGGCATGATCGACGGCGTTATCAACAACGGGCCGAAGCAGACCGTGGCGGAGCTGGAGGAACAGGCAAAGTCCGGCAAGCCCGTCTCCCTCATGGAGCTGGCGCAGGTGGCGCGCCGGGAACAGGCGCAGGCGTCACGGCAGGAGAAGAAGCCCTCCGTGCTGGCAAAGCTCTGTCCTCCCGTCAACGAGCCGAAAAAGACAGCGCGTTCAAAGCGCGCGGAAAGAGAGCTGCTATGATGATTTTTACCAACGATGAAATGAACCTCATGTGCATCTACCAAAGCGACAGCCGCAGCGGGCTGATTGCCGCCCTCACCGAAATGCGCGGATACCTGGACGAGGACGAAGCCGAGCTGCGGGAGCTGACCGACAGCGCCCTGCAAAAGCTGGGCGAAATCACCGACGAGGACTTCGCGGAGCTGGAGCTGGTGCCGGACTTCGACACGGACGAATAAGGCGGATGCGGCGGGAGCGGCCTTCGGGTCGCTCCCGCTTTGCTTCTTCGACCCTATTTCCCAAAATCGAAAAAATATTGATTTTGGGAAACAGACGGTGATGCTTCGCTTGTCTGCACTGCCGCATTGTTGGACAAAATGCGTGTATCCGCAAAAATGTTCAATAGATGCGGTTTGCCCTTCTCTTTACAAAAATGTCCGTTCGAGTGCGTAACATCCACGGAAAATGCGCAGAATGAGCAGGGAGTTTTCGCACTATTTTTCTGAAAACGCTTGATTTTCACCGGATAGTTGCGTATAATAAGACTGCGAGGTGAAAATATGATAAAGACAACAGCAATGCTACTGGAAGAACTGAAGGAATACGGTTCTCCGAAGTCAAAGCTCGCGCGTATGGCGGAGCGGGGCGAGTGCTTTCCCATTACAAGGGGGCTATATGAAACTGACCGGAACGTTCCTGCGTACCTGCTTGCGGGCAGTATTTACGGGCCTTCATACATTTCCTTTGAATATGCCCTCAGCCGCTACGGGCTGATTCCCGAAGCGGTATATGCCGTTACCTGCGCCACCTTTGAAAAGAAAAAGAAAAAGAAGTACGAAACGCCCTTCGGAACCTTCACCTATCGGGATGTGCCGTCCGAGGCGTTCCCACTGGGGATTCGGCTCGTGCAGGAGGGCGATTATTTCTACCGGATCGCAGAACCGGAAAAGGCCCTGTGCGACCGGCTCTATACTATGCCGCCCGTGCCGAACACACAGGAGCTTTTCCGGCTGCTGACGGAGGATTTGCGGATTGAGGAATCGGAGATTGGGAAGCTGGACGGAAATAGGGTTTGCGAATACAGCGGAGCGTACCATTCCACGAACGTAAAGAAGCTCTGCTCACTTTTAAGGAGGCTTTAGTGTGAAAGTGAGTACCTGACCAGCGCAGAGGAAAGAAGGCGCACGAAAACATCCTTGCAAACAGCTTGTTTTGCAAGGTCAAAGCGTATTCAATCCGAGCTAAGCCACAGATAATCCCTGCTTTTCAAGGAAGCGCGTAGCCTGCTTAATTGCTTTGGCAAGCTGCTGCTCCTTCAAACATCCCGGCATATCGACTTTGTAGAGGTCCACAGGATTCCACACTTCGCCGGTGCAGAACATGGAATAAACAGCAGTCAGAATCATTCTGGCAATGGCAATAATTGCTCGTTTTTTGCCTCTGCGCTTGGCAATTCGCTCGTATTTCAGCTTGTAGTAAGGATGATCGTTGTCCTTTACCGCAGCGTGAGCGACTTGTACCAAAGCAGGCTTCAGGTATACACCGGCACGGGAAATCCGCACAGACTTCTTTTTTCCGGCAGATTCATTGTTGCCGGGTGTCAGGCCAGCCCAGCAGCAAAGCCGTTTTGAGGAGCCAAACTGGCCCATATCCGTGCCGATTTCAGAGATGATGGTAATTGCAGACCTACGGTCAATACCCGGAATGGTGCAAAGAAGATTGATGTTTCCTTCATACTTTGCAACCATCTCATTGACACGGGTATCTACCGTGGCAATCATTTCCTCAATGAAATCATGATGCTCACGGATGATTTTGATGCGGGCCTTCTGCTCATCGGCAATGGAAAAGCCTTCAATGGATTCCAGTACTTGTTCAGCCTTCTTTTTGAGGGAGCGCTGTAACAGGGAAACACAATGTTCGGCGTCAAAGGACTCGTCGGATGTGAGGTAATCCGTAATTGCAGTTGCGGATTTACCAAACATATCGGACACGACAGAATCCAGAGCCACATTGCAGACTGTGAACGCATTCTGAAAGCGATTTTTCTCACTGCTTTTCATGGACACCAGCTTATAGCGGTAGCGGGTAAACTCACGCAGAATGCGGATATTCAGGTCTGGGATGAAGCTGCTTTTCACAAGGCCAATGCGAAACAAATCCCCGATCCATTTGGAATCCTTCGTATCATCCTTGTTTCCCTTTACAGCCTTTACCCATTTGGGGTTCGCTATTACAACCCGAATACCACGCTTTTCAAGGATGTTGAATACCGGAACCCAATACTTCCCCGTGGATTCCATGCAGACATCCAGACAATTGTGTTCCAGCAGCCAGTCCGCACAACGGTTCAAATCCGAATTAAAGGTGCTGAATCGCTTCTTCTGATAGTTGGGCTGCAAGCTGTCTGCGGGGGTGGTGATGATGGTAGCAACCAGGAATGTTTTGTGAACATCTACACCGCAGCAGGTTGGGAATACGACTTTCACAACAAAACCTCCTCTATAAAATTGTGAGGAGAATGCAGGGACTGAACCTCCAAGCAATTTAACAGGTGTTAAAACAATCCTTAGTGTACGGGCTCAAGACGCCACTTATTTGTGCTTGAAAAGGCGGTTCCAGCACTGATTGATATACTGTTTTAGGTTTGAAATGCAGTCTACGACTCCTCCCACCGTGCGTTGTAGTGTGCATCCTCCTCAACATAATTTTACAAGAAAGGCGGCCGTTTGTCTGCACGCTTTCATCCCTATTTGTGCGGACGCAACGCGGCCGAATGGTTGATTGATATGAACAGCGCCATTGAACAGATGCTGAAAAGCTACCATGTAGAGAATATCTACGACAGAAAGAACGCCATGAAGGAAATCATGCAGGAAATTGTGCTCTGCGGCTTGTCCCGTGCGGGCTTCTTCAAAAAAGCGGCGTTCTACGGCGGAACCGCCCTGCGAATCTTCTACGGTCTCGACCGCTTTTCCGAGGATCTGGATTTTTCGCTGGAAGCGGAGGATTTGGACTTTGACCTGACCGCCTACTTTCCCGTGCTGGAGAAGGAAGTAAAAGCCTTTGGGCTGAATGTGGAGATTCAGGAAAAGGAAAAGACAAAAGAAAGCACCATCCGCTCCGCCTTTCTGAAGGGGAACACGAAGGAACATCTCCTGCTGTTCTACGCGGATGAAAAGGTGGCGGGAAGCGTAGCGAAGAATGAAGCGGTCAAGATTAAGTTCGAGGTGGACGTTAACCCGCCCGCCTTCGCCTCATTCGAGCACAAATACCGGCTGCTGCCCGTTCCGTATGAGGTGCGGCTGTACGATATGCCCTCCCTGTTCGCAGGAAAAATCCATGCGGTCATCTGCCGTGCGTGGCAGAGCCGCATCAAGGGCAGGGATCTGTACGACTATGTATTCTATCTTTCGAGGAACACCGCCGTCAATCAAAAACACCTTCAGGCACGATTGATTGATTCCGGATATATTTCTGCCGATGCGGACTGTTCCTTGCCGGAAATCAAAGCGATGCTGGCGGAACGCTTCGACAGCATCGATTATGCACAGGCAAGGCAGGATGTGGAGCCGTTCATTCACGACTCCTCCGTGCTGAATATATGGAGCGCAGACTTTTTCAAACAAATCACGGAGGGACTGACTGCGGTATAGTCCCCGACTGAAAACCGAATACCGCCCCTTACATAGAGCGTCCGTTCCGGGCGCTCTAAATTTATGCCATGAAGGAGGAGCAATATGCCGAGCAAGCTACAAACGTATATGCAGATGGCGGACGAGGCGCAGCGGCAGATCACCGGCAGCTACCGGGGCTGGACGGGCTTTCTCACCACTGCCGCAAGGCTGTACAAATACCCCTACGCCGAGCAGGTCATGATCCACGCCCAGCGTCCGGACGCCACCGCCTGCGCGGAGTATGACTTCTGGAACGAAAAGATGGGTCGGTATGTCCGCAGGGGCTCCAAGGGCATCGCCCTCATCGACAGCAGCGGCGAAAGGCCGAGGCTTCGGTATGTGTTCGACGTGTCGGATACGGGCGGCAGAGAATTTCCAAAGAGCCGCTATCTGTGGGAATACCGGGAGGAACACGCGGACGCGGTAAGCGCCATGCTGGAAAGCCGCTACGGTGTGGACGGAAAAGGAGGGCTACCCGACCAGCTTGAGCGCATCGCGTCTCAGCTTGCGGAGGAATACTGGAGGGACTATAAGCGGGATATCCTCGCTATCGTTGACGATTCCTTTCTTTACGGGTATGATGAGTTCAACGTAGGAGCGGCCTTCCAAAGCGCCGCCGCCGTCAGCATCGCCTACTCGCTCATGTCCCGCTGCGGGCTTGAAGCGGACGACCGCTTCGAGCATGAGGATTTCCTGAGCATCTTCGATTTCAACACCCCGGAAGCAGCCGCCGAGCTGGGCACGGCGGTGAGCAGGATCAACGGAGAGGTGCTGCGGCAGATCGAAGTCACCATCAAGAATTACGAGCGCGAGAAACTCGCGGAAAGGAGCCATAGCCATGACAGAGCTGACCTACACCAAGAACGGGGACTACCTGATTCCCGACCTGACGCTGAGCGAAACGCCGGAGGACGCGAGACCCCTGGGCAAGTACGGGAGACTGCGCAGGAGCTACCTTCAGGAGCACAGACCGGGGCTGTACAGCCGTCTGGTGCTGTCGGAGAAGCTGTTCCCGCACCTGCGGGAGATCGACGAGACGGCGAACCGGAGATTGGAGCAGATGATGCCGGAGCTGATGCAGTCGGCGGGCGTGACGGAGGAGCTGAAAGCCCGCGACCAGATGAAATGGGTGGGGCTGATGAACAGCCTGAAAGCGCAGGCGGAGGAAATCATCCTCAGCGAGCTGGTGTACAACTGACCAATGACGTGCCGGAAGCGGAACCGGCGCAGCCTCCGATACCGCAGGCATACCAACTGAGCCTGTTCCCCACGGAGGAAGAGCAAATCGCATATATCGCAGAAGCGGAGAGCTACACGCCCTCCGCTTTTTCCATGTCCATCCCGCAGTCGGATATCGACCACATTCTGCGCATGGAGGGCAACGCCGACTATGCCCGCATGAAGATCGCCACGGAGTTCTCCAAGGGCAAGAGCGTGGAAGAAATCGCGGCGTTTCTTCAAAGCAGCTTCCACGGCGGCAACGGCGTCGTCACCGAGAACGGCAGATATTCCGCGTGGTACGCCGAGGACGGCATCCACATCGCCAATGGGGACGCGGCAAGACACCTGGCCTCTGCAAAGGTCGTAAGCTGGCAGGAGGCGGCGGAGCGCATCGGACAGCTTTTGGAGCAGGGCGAATACGCCGCCAATGTGGAGCTTGCGGAAGCGCCGGGGCATGAGCGCGCGGAGTTGGCGCAGGCCGTATGGTATCTCCGGCAGGATTTAAGTGAAAAGGCGCGGGCGCAGGGCTATCTCTCCTGCTTGTCGGATATGCGGGGCGGCGGTTTCCCGGAGGAAACGGCGCGGCTTGCCGGGCGGCTGAGAGACCCTGCGTTCCGCGAAGTCCTCATGGACGATTTTGCACAGCTCCGATCCGACTGCCGGGAGGACAGGAGCCTGCTGCGCTTTCACTACCACAAGCCGGACAAAATCGAGCAGGGTTTGCGGGAGCTGTCCCTGTCCCGCAGGGAATACCGCACCGAAATGGCGGAGATCCCCGCCGTGCAGCGGTTCATTACGGAGGACGAGATCGCCGCGACCCTGACCCGCGGCAGCAATATTGCGGGCGGCAAGGGACGTATTTATGCCTATTTCAAAGAAAAGCACAGCCCCAAAGAGCAGGCGGATTTCCTGAAAGATGAATACGGCATTGGGGGACGCTCCCACGCGGTATCCGGCGCATCCCACAGCGGTGAGGATCACAGCGGCAAGGGCGTCGTGCTGAAAAAGCAGGACTGCCCGGAAATTCAACTGAACTGGGCGAACGTCGCCAAGCGTATCTCCGAGCTGATCCGCAAAGACCGTTTCCTGACCCCGGAGGAAAAGACACAGTACGAGCAGCTTCAGCGGCAGACCGCAGCGCGAAGCGCAGCATGGAATGACTACAACGCCGTAAAGGAAGCCCACCCGGACGACCTCGTGCTGTTTCAGGTGGGGGATTTCTTTGAGCTGTATGGCGAGGATGCAAAACAGGCGTCGGATCTGCTGAATATGAACCTGACCTCCCGCAGTATCCCCGGTGCTGGCCGTGTGGAGATGTGCGGTGTACCGTCGCACAATTTAGAGATGTATGTAGAGAAATTGCGCGATAAGTATGATGTGACGATTGCCGAAGCGCCAGACTTTAGAGGTGAGCGCCACATTTACACGCTGCGCTCTATCGACCATGAAGCAGAAGCCGCAATCAATGCTTATGAAGCGGAGTTCGGTGCGGACGGCACGAGGGTGTTCCGCGATCCTGCCGCAGAGCAGGCTCAGCCCACGGTGCAGGAGCTGTTCGAGAGATACCGCCTGAGCGTGGGCAACGCGCTTGTCGCGGACGATGCTTTCCTCAACGCCTGCCGCAATTCCGACCGTCAAAACGCCTATCTGGAGGGGGCGGCGGCAATCCGGCGCATCGTCACAGAATCCGGCGATTTGCAGCTCACACGGCTCTATTTCGATATGCCCGCGTTCCACAACCGGCTCCATCAGGAGCTTTTGGACGAGCTGTATCCCACGCTGGCGACCACGATAACACCCTCGCCCTACAAGGTGACGCAGGAGGACATCGACGCGGCCTTGCAGCAGTGGAACGGCAGGATTGAAAGCAAGCACGCAGTTGTCCGCTATATGAAGGCTCACGCCCGCGACCGGGACACCGCCGCATGGCTGGCACGGGAGTACGGCTTGAAGGATACCTCTAAACCGCTGCAAATCTCCGTGGGCAATTCCGAGCCGGTCACGCTGTCATGGGCAAAGGTGCAGCGGCGCATTGCGCAGCTCATTCAATCCGATGGCTTCTACACCGAGCAGGAACAGGACAACTTTGACAATATTGACCCCATCGCCATCCGGAAAGCGCTTGCTGAACGAGGTATTGTAAATGGGCAGATTGTGGATGCGGAGGCTAATCGCAACAGCCCCTTCGTCCGGCAGGTCATGGCGGATGTGGAGCGGATCGCGGCGCAGGAAGCGCAGGAAAGAATGGCACAGCAGGAAGAACCTGCCCTTGACCCCGCAGACCGCTTCCATGTGGTAAGCCTTGACCGTGGCTTCCGTACCCTGTACGCCGTGTGGGACGACGAGACCCACGGCTATTATGTGGATGCAGACGGCGTGACCGAGGAATTTACAAGCGAATGGCAGGCGGAGGCGTACCGGCTGGAGCTGCAAGGGCAGGCGGAACAGGCGCTTATGGAACGGGCAAAGGGACTGATCTCCGACTTCTGCCGGAGCGAATACGGCTCGGAGGCGGATTTCAGCGACCCTACCAAGATTGGCATCGCCTACACCACCGTCACCGATGACGAGATCCCCATTCAGGTGAATATCGACCTTGTGAATTACCGGCTGGAGCGCTATCTGGACGATGAGCATCTGGAAACCCGGCAGTACGGCTCTTTGCAGGAGCTTATTACCAACGAGCTGGAAAACCTCGATTTCAGCGACCTCATTCATGTTTCGGATGAGGACGTGGAGCAATACCGATGGCACGCGCCGAAGGAAGCAGTTGCGGAAGCTCCCGAAACGGCTCCTGCCCCGCAGAGAGAACCGTTCCCGTATTCCGTAGGCGATACGGTGTATCTGGAAAACGGCAAGCCCTATATCATCGAGAGCATCGGCGTCTTTGATATTACCCTCAGCGACCCGACGCTTTTCTATCCCATCTCCCGTGCGGAGAGCAGGGAGAGCTTCGCGCGGCTCATGGAGCGGTATCCGCAGCCGGAAAAGACCGCCGCAGAGAATACGGTTGTCCCCGAAAAAGAACCAAACCACACCTACACCGAGGAAACCGTGGCGGTGTATCCAGCCGACAAAAACAACCTTCCCTATGATGTGGAGATTCGCACTCTGCGTTTTGACGAGCCGGAGCATGACCCACCCTCTGCGGAACCCGCCGAGCCTGAACCTCCTGCTATGAGCGAGGAAGAAGCGCTGCTTCTGGAACAGGAAGGCCGAGCGGCACTTTCAGAAATGGGCGAATTTGTGCCTGATTTTGATGATGCCATCTCTCAGGCCGAGATCGACGAGCCTCCCACACACCGTCATGCGGTATCCATTTCCATTGACGGCGAGTGGCAGGGCTTTCCCAGTGCCGACGCTGCGGAGCAGGCCGCTTATGCGGACTTCAAGGCAGCAAGCCACCGCAACGCGCAGAATTTCCACATCACCGATGATGCCCTCGGCGTCGGCGGCGCAAAAGCAAAGTTTCGGGCAAATATGGCGGCTATCCATCTCCTGAAGGAGCTGGAGTTTGAGGGCTTGCAGGCCAGCCCGGAGCAGCAGGAAATTCTCTCCCGCTATGTCGGCTGGGGCGGGCTTGCGGACGCTTTTGATGAAAGCAAGGATAACTGGAAAGCCGAATTTGCGGAGCTGTACGCCGCGCTATCCCCGGAGGAATACGCCGCCGCCAGAGCGTCCACGCTGAACGCCCACTACACCAGTCCCACCGTTATCCGCGCCATTTACGACGCGGTGGAGAACATGGGCTTCCAGACCGGCAATATTCTGGAGCCCAGCATGGGCGTGGGCAACTTCTTCGGTATGCTGCCGGAGAGCATGAAAAGCAGCAGGCTCTACGGCGTGGAGCTGGACAGTATTACCGGTAGAATCGCAAAGCAGCTCTATCCCAAAGCGGATATTACCGTGGCCGGCTTTGAAACCACCGACCGGAAGGACTTCTTCGACCTCGCCGTGGGCAACGTACCCTTTGGACAGTATCAGGTCAGCGACCGGGCTTTTGACAAGCTCGGTTTTTCCATCCACAACTACTTTTTTGCAAAAGCCTTGGAGCAGGTGCGTCCGGGCGGCGTGGTGGCCTTCGTCACCTCCCGCTATACCATGGACGCCAAGGACAGCGCCGCAAGGAAGTATATCGCCCAGCGCGCGGACTTCCTCGGCGCGATCCGCCTGCCCAACAACGCGTTCCGCGCCAACGCCGGTACGGATGTCGTTTCGGATATTATCTTTCTTCAAAAGCGGGACAGACCCATTGAGATCGAACCTGATTGGGTACACACGGGTATCTGGCGAAACCCGGGAGCGAACGCGGACGGCTTTGCCATCAATCAGTATTTCATCGACCACCCGGAGATGGTGCTGGGGCGGCAGACCTCGGAAAGCACGCAGTACGGCAGGCAGGACTTTACCGTTGCGCCCATCGAGGGCGCAGACCTTGCGGAGCAGCTCAGCGGCGCAATTCGGAATATCCGTGGAACCTACGCGGAAGCGGAGCTGCCCGATCTGGGCGAGGATGAGACCATCGTGGAGACCATCCCGGCAGACCCGAATGTGCGGAACTTCTCCTACACCGTGGTGGACGGGGAGCTGTACTACCGTCAGAACAGCATCATGACCAAACCCGACTTCAACGCCACCGCAAAGGAGCGTGCCAAGGGCATGGTGGAGCTGCGGGACTGCGTGCAGAAGCTCATATCTGAGCAGATGGACGGCTTTATTTCGGATGAAACCATCCGGCAGACGCAGGCGGAGCTGAATACCCTCTACGACGGCTTCACCGCAAAGTATGGGCTTATTAACTCCCGCGCCAACGCCCTGGCCTTTGCCGAGGACAGCTCCTACTATCTGCTCTGCTCTCTGGAGGAGCTGGACGAGGACAAAAACCTCAAGCGCAAGGCAGATATGTTCACCAGGCGAACCATACGGGCGCACGAGGCCGTGACCAGCGTGGACACCGCTTCGGAGGCGCTGGCGCTGTCCATCTCCGAAAAAGCCTGCGTGGATATGGAGTATATGTCTAAGCTCACCGGCAAAAGCCAGGAGGAACTGATCAACGAGCTGAACGGCGTTATCTTCCTCGACCCTGTGCGCGGGGAGTGGCAGACAGCGGATGAATATCTCTCCGGCAACGTCCGGCAGAAGCTGCGGGAGGCGGAGCAGGCGGCGCAGGACAGCCCCGGCTATCTGCCCAACGTGGAAGCGCTGCGACAGGCGCAGCCCAGGGATCTGGACGCAAGCGAAATCGAGGTGCGGCTTGGCGCAACGTGGATCGACCCTGCATATATCCGGGAGTTCATGTGGGAGACCTTCGAGACCCCCTTCTACCAGCAGCGCATGATCGACGTGACCTATTCCGCCTTCACCGCCGAGTGGAACATCAGGAACAAGAACGCGGTCAGTTACAGCAATATTGCCGCATATATGACCTACGGCACGGAGCGCGCAAACGCCTATAAGATTCTTGAAGATACCCTGAACCTGCGCGACGTGCGCATCTACGATACCAAGCACGATGCGGACGGCAGGGAGAGGCGCGTGCTCAACAGCAAGGAAACCACCCTCGCCCAGCAGAAGCAGCAGGCCATCCGGGACGCTTTCCGGGACTGGATATGGCGCGACCCCGACAGGCGGCACACCCTGGTCGCAAGGTACAACGAGCTGTTCAATTCCACCAGACCCCGCGAATACGACGGCAGCCACATCACCTTTGCGGGCATGAACCCGGAGATCCGGCTGCGGGAGCACCAGCTCAACGCGGTTGCCCATGTGCTCTACGGCGGCAACACCCTCCTTGCCCACGAGGTGGGCGCGGGCAAGACCTTCGAGATGGTAGCCGCCGCCATGGAATCCAAGCGGCTGGGGCTGTGCCACAAGTCCCTCTTTGTCGTTCCCAACCACCTGACCGAGCAGTGGTCGGGCGAGTTCCTGCGGCTGTACCCCTCCGCCAATATCCTCGTGGCTACAAAAAAGGACTTCGAGCCGAAGAACCGCAAGAAGTTCTGCGCCCGTATCGCCACAGGCGAATACGACGCCGTTATCATCGGCCACTCGCAGTTTGAGAAGATACCCGTATCCATGGAGCGGCAGCAGCGGCTTTTGGCGGAGCAGATCTTTGAGGTGGAGGAAGGACTGCGGGAGCTGAAAAGCCAGCGGGCGGAGCGGTTCACCATTAAATCTCTGGAGCGCACCAAGCGCGGGCTTGAAGCCAAGCTCAAAAAGCTCCAGGACAGCTCCCGAAAGGACGATGTTGTGACCTTCGAGCAGCTGGGCGTAGACCGCCTGTATGTGGACGAGGCGCACAACTACAAGAATCTTTTTCTTTACACCAAGATGCGAAACGTGGCGGGGCTTTCCGCCACCGACGCCCAGAAATCCTCAGATATGCTGCTCAAGTGCCGGTATATCGACGAGATCACCGACAGCCGCGGCGTGGTATTCGCCACGGGCACGCCCGTCTCAAATTCCATGACGGAGCTTTATACCATGATGCGCTATCTCCAGCACGACGCCATTCGCGGCAAGGGGCTTGCCCACTTCGACTGCTGGGCTTCCACCTTCGGAGAGACACAGACCGCCATTGAGCTGGCTCCCGAGGGTACGGGCTACCGGGCGAGGACGCGCTTTGCCAAGTTCTTTAATCTCCCTGAGCTCATGACCCTGTTCAAGGAGGCGGCGGATATCAAGACCTCAGACCAGCTCAACCTGCCTACGCCCACGCCCATCTATCACAACGAGGTGGCGCAGCCCACGGAGATACAGAAGCAGATGGTGCAGGAGCTGTCCGAGCGCGCCGCAAGGGTACACGCACAGCTTGTTGACCCCGGCACGGACAATATGCTCAAGATCACCTCGGACGGACGCAAGCTGGGGCTTGACCAGCGCATCATCAACCCCGACCTGCCGGACGACCCGAACAGCAAGGTCAATCGCTGTGTGGACAACATCCACCGCATCTGGCAGGACGGACAGGCGGACAGGCTGACCCAGCTCGTGTTCTGCGATTTGTCCACCCCGAAAACCGGTGCGCCCGGGGCGAAGGCGGCAAAGACGGCGGGCGGGAATCTGGACAGCCCGGAGCTCAACGCCGTCGAGCGGCTGATCGACAAGGAAAACCCCGACGAACCCGGCTTCACGGTATACGACGACATCCGTGAAAAGCTCGTCGCCAGAGGAATCCCCCGCGAGCAGATCGCATTTATCCACGAAGCGAACACCGAGACGCGGAAGAAGGAGCTGTTTGCAAAAGTCCGCTCCGGTCAGGTGCGTGTGCTCATGGGAAGCACCTTCAAGATGGGCGCGGGCATGAACGTGCAGGACCGGCTTGTGGCGCTCCACGACCTCGACTGCCCGTGGCGGCCGGGCGGTCTGG
>ERZ1026986.223-NODE-223-length-25697-cov-5.988768_pt1 | contig 25697 bp, 15 predicted proteins | sample MGYA00519455_ERZ1026986 | MGnify/ENA primary metagenome ERZ1026986 (study PRJEB26926, sample SAMN06164548) | human gut metagenome | biome: ENVO:00009003; feature: ENVO:2100002; material: ENVO:00002003 | host: Homo sapiens | place: USA | collected 2012 ...
TCCTCTACGTCTCGTGGGCTCGGAGATGTGTATAAGAGACAGTTATTGGTCGGTTTGCTCCCGATGCTCGTACCCCCGATAAAGTAATTGTCTTTGTATAGTGAAAAATAAGGTCTTTTGTCCAGCTCTTCACGCACGCTGTCGGGATTGTATCGGGGGACATCGTTTCGGATTTGGGTAAAACCCGGAATGCAGAGCAGAACTATCAGCAGTAAGATAAACAATCGTTTCATATACAAATATAACAAATGGTGGGAGAAATGAAAAATGAACTTGTTCATTTTTTTATTTCGAACCGCATCTATATCCGATACATTCCGATATAGATAATTGTGCAAATATATGCTATATCGGCTTTATTTTATAGGTAAAAAGGTCGTTCTTTTTCGCCGGTTTTTCCATTGTTGTCGGGTTTTATACTTTGTTTTGCCCGGATATTGTTTTGCTCCTCCCGTAAAATCCAGTACATTTGCAAGAAATGAAAATGTTTTTTGCATGAATAAAATAGGTGCGGTACTGTGTATTTGTGTCCTTTTGCTGTCGGGTTGCGGCGGCAAGGATAACGAGTTTGTCGTGGAGGGAACTATCAATAATTTAGGAGGACGCCCTATTTATGCCGTTTATGGTCTTGAAAACGGCATTGTCGTGGATACGCTTCGTCCGCAGAATGGTTTTATCACATTCAAAAACTCGGCTCCGGCAGTTATTCCCATACAGTTTTATTATTTCGATAAAACGCCCCTGACCAAGATATATGTACAGAACGGCGACCGGATAGAATTGTCGGGCGACGGGCAGGATCCTTTCGGGTTGAGAGTGAAAGGAAGTTCTCTAAATAAGGATTTGTTTAAGTTCAATCAAGAGAATAAAGAGTTGTTGCAGTCTTGGTCGGCAGAAAGGAACATTTCGGCATCGGGAATGAGAACCCGGCGATACGAGCAGTTGAGCAAGGAGCTGCAAGGCGTTGTGGCAAAGTATGTAGGCGAACATAAAGATTCGCCCGTGAGCGCTATTTTGTTAGATGATTATGTATTGGGAAGGGCGAGCGATGCGTTTTGCGATTCGTTGATCGGTTTGTTGGACGACCGTGTACTGTCGGCTCCGCCGGCCACAGCATTGGAAATGTATCGACAATTTGAAACCATACAGAAGAGTGACACCGTATTACCTTATTTATCATTGACTACGGTGGCCGATACGACCGAATTGCTGAATCCCCGAGAAGCCCAAGCGACCCTGCTTTGTTTTTGGGCTGCCGAGACACCCGGAACACAGAGGTACAGCGGCTTTTTAAGGGAGATAACAGAACGATACGATTCGTTGGTGCAGGTCGTGGAAATTTCGCTGGATAGGGACAGCGCCGTATGGAAGGAGAGAATTGAGGCCGATTCGGCCGTATGGGCCCGGCGGTGGGCGAAAGGCGGTTATCTTTATCCGGGGGTGAAAGAGCTTCATATCCAAAGCATACCTTATCTGTTGGTCGCCGACTCTTTGGGACGGATTGTCGCCCGAGGGCTTTCGCCCGACTCTTCGAGAGTTTATATCGAACGTTTAGTAACACCATAACCTATTATTGCAAAATCTATTACTATGTTGGTGAAAGTTTTTGGCGCAGCCGTGCAGGGTATCGATGCTCTTGTAGTGACTATCGAGGTGAACTGTTCGCAGGGTATCCGTTTCTTTATGGTGGGATTGCCCGATGCAGCCGTGAAAGAGAGCCACGAGCGAATTGTCTCGGCCGTGGAACATAACGGTTACAGATTTCCGAGGAAACAGGTAATCGTGAACATGTCGCCTGCTGATATACGCAAGGAAGGGGCGGCGTATGATTTGCCTTTGGCCGTGGGGATTTTGGCGAGCGACGAGAAGATAAAAACGGGTAAATTGAGCGAGTATATGTTGATGGGGGAGTTGTCTCTCGACGGCTCCATTCTTCCTATCAAGGGGGCGTTGCCCATAGCTATCAAGGCAAGGGAGGAGGGCTTTAAGGGGTTGATTATTCCCAAAGCCAATGTTCGCGAGGCTGCGGTAGTCAATCATCTCGATGTGTATGGCGTAGAGAATATCACCGAGGTGATTCGTTTCCTGAACGGGGAGATCGAGCTGGAACCGACGGTAATCGATACTCGTGCGGAATTTTTCAGGGAATATACCCATTTCGATTTGGATTTCAGCGATGTCAAAGGTCAGGAGAGTGTCAAGAGGGCTTTCGAAGTAGCGGCGGCCGGCGGACATAACATCATACTCATAGGGCCTCCGGGCGCCGGAAAATCGATGATGGCGAAGCGGTTGCCTTCTATACTTCCGCCTCTCACATTGCAGGAAGCACTCGAAACGACCAAGATACATTCGGTCGCCGGACGTATGGAGCGGGGTAGTTCGCTGTTGTCGCAACGGCCGTTCCGGTCGCCGCATCATACCATATCGTCGGTAGCGTTGGTGGGCGGCGGGGCTTTTCCCCAGCCGGGTGAAATTTCATTGGCACACAACGGGGTGCTTTTTCTCGACGAGTTGCCCGAGTTTTCACGTCAAGTCCTCGAAGTAATGCGTCAACCGCTCGAAGACCGCAAGATAACGATATCCCGTGCGAAATACTCGATAGAATATCCCGCCGGGGTGATGTTGGTCGCTTCGATGAATCCTTGTCCTTGCGGATATTATAATCACCCGGAGAAAGAGTGTATATGCAGCCCGGGAACGATACAACGTTATTTGGGAAAAATTTCGGGCCCTTTGCTCGATCGCATAGACATACAAGTGGAGATCGTTCCCGTCCCGTTCGAGAAAATCTCCGACACCCGTCCGGCGGAGTCGAGCGAGTCGATTCGTCGACGAGTCATTGTCGCAAGAGAAATTCAAGCCGCACGCTTCGCCGACTATCCCGGCATTCACTGCAATGCCCAAATGACTACCCGGCTGCTGAACCAATTCGCTGTCCCCGATGAGGCGGGATTGAAACGGCTGAAAGATGCGATGAACCGTTTCCACCTGTCGGCACGGGCCTACGACCGTATTTTGAAAGTGGCTCGTACCATCGCCGATTTGGAAGGTAGCGAAGGGGTACAGGTGCAACACATCAACGAAGCGGTGAATTACCGAAATCTCGATCGGGAGAATTGGGGAGATAGGTAGAAATTGTTTATCTTGCAGACCTATATTAAAGTATAGTGAAACTCAGATGTAACGATATGAAGAACATAACCGTATTTTTGGCATCCAGCGACGAGTTGAAAAACGACCGTAACAGTTTTCATTCGTTGGTGGCTTCTTTGGACGAAATTTTCGAGCCTCGGGGATATCGCATAAGGTGCAGACGTTGGGAAGATTTTTCGGCATTTTGCACCGGAACCCGTACTCAGGACGACTACAACCGCATAGTACGTGCCAGCGATATTTGTATCTGTATGTTTCACCGCAAAGCGGGAGAATACACCATAGAGGAGTTCAATCAAGCCTTAGACGAATATGTGAAGAATCAGAGTCACCCCAAGACATTTGTCTATATTCGTGCCTTGATAGAAGGTGAAATGGAGGACGAGGCATTGAAACGATTCAAGGAAGATTTGTTCGATCGGGTGGGGCATTATTGGTGCAACTATGCCACCGACGATGCCATGAAGTTGCATTTTGTCATGCAGTTGGAGCGGATCATTCCATCGGTATCGGGCAACGCTTCCGTAACCGAGGGTAACCACTTTAAGATAGAGAACGGAGTCGTTTCGCTTTACGGCCACAAGATAGCCGAACTGGACAATCTCTCTTTTGCCGCCGAGAATCCGGAATACCTTTCGTTGAAAGAGTCCATTGCCCGATTGAATACAGAGATCGCCCGACTGAGAGCGACCGGTGTCGCCGAGCTTCAACCGATGATTGACGAGAAACAAGCGGAACTATACAAGAAACGGGAAAGTCTCAACCGATTGGAGTGCCAGCTGTTCGATCTTGCTCTATCCATCAACAAGCTGATCGGGAGCGGAACGCCGGTGAGCGAGCGCAAACGGTTGGCGATAGAGATGTTCGAGCGAGGGAACAGCAAAGGGGTCGTGGAGATTTTGAATGAAAAAGATATCGCCGCCGATGCCGCTCAGGCTTGCAAAGAGATAGAGCAAGGGAAACTACTGGTCGATTCCGGTCGGTCGCTTATCGAGGCGGGACTTCAAAAGACACGCTCGTTGGCCGAGGAATATGTTTTGCGGGCAAAGGCTTTGATGACAGACTATGCAGAGCCTCGTCGCTTCGAATTGGCTTGCCATGCCTATGAGCAGGGTATCGAGCTGACCCGTGCCAACCTTTCGGAGGAAGAGTTGGCAAAAAGTTTGTTTGAGTATGGTCATTTTTTACAGACAAACAAACGATACGATTTGGCGGAAGTTCGTTATCGAGAAAATTTAGACATCTACCAACGACTTGTGGCCATTAGTCCACAGGCCTACGAGCCGGGCTTGGCAACGACACAAAATAACTTAGGTCTTTTGTGCAGCGATACCCAACGTTATGAGGAGAGCGAAGAGATGTATCTCTCCGCCATGGAAATTTATAGACGACTCGCAGCGGTGAATCCACAGGTTTACGAGCCGGATTTGGCAATGGTTCAAAATAATTTAGGTCTTTTGTACAAAGATATCCAACGTTACAAGGAGAGCGAGGAGATGTATCTCTCCGCCTTGGAGATTTATAGACGGCTCGTGGCAGTGAATCCACAGGTCTACGAGTCGGACTTGGCAAGGACACAAAATAATTTAGGTCTTTTGTACAGCGATACCCAACGTTATGAGGAGAACGAGAAGATGCACCTCTCCGCCTTGGAAATTTATCAACGGTTATCCGCAATGAATCCACAGGTTTACGAGCCATACTTGGCAGCGGCTCAAAATAACTTAGGCATTTTGTATAGTGACACCCAACGTTATGAAGAGAGCGAGAAGATGTATCTTTCCGCCATGGAAATTCGTCGACGACTTGCAGCGGCGAATCCACAGGTTTACAAGCCGGACTTGGCAAGGACACAATATAGCTTAGGCTGTTTGTACAGCGACACCCAACGTTATGAGGAAAGCGAGAAGATGTATCTTTCCGCCATGGAAATTCGACGACGACTTGCAGTGGCGAATCCACAGGTGTACGAGCCGGATTTGGCAGATACTCAGTATAACTTAGGTTGTTTGTATTACAATATCCAACGTTATGAGGAGAGTGGGGAGATGTATCTCTCTGCCGTGGAGGTTTATCAACGGCTTACGGCAGTGAATCCACAAGTGTACGAGCCGTATTTAGTACGAGCGTGCAATAACCTTTCATTCTTATTTCTCGCTCAGGGCAATTTTGAAGAAGCTGAACGGTATGCCCGTGAGGGATCAAAATATGATTCTACTCATCATACCATTTATACAAATCTTGCGGCATCCCTTCTTCTTCAAGGTCGATATGCCGAGGCGGAAGAGATATACCTGCGATACAAGGAAGAGTTAAAAGAGGACTTTCTCTCGGATTTCGAAGATTTCTATCAACGGGGAATTATTCCCCCGGAACGGGAAGACGATGTGGAACGGATAAAAAAGCTGTTGTCGAAATAGGCAGAGACATACATTCGATCGAGATCGCTGCGGGTGCGGATTAGGGAGTGTAACGCATCATTGGATAAACGAGCCGAGTCGCTTGTATACTATACAGAAAAACAGAATTTGGATATGGAAACAAAGAAAAACACACGTCTGTTGTCATTGGATACCCTTCGGGGATTCGATATGCTTTTTATTATGGGTTTCGCCCCGTTGGTAGTCGCCTTGAATGCCTTGCACCCGACGGCGGTGGGCGATGTCATAGCGGGGCACATGCGGCACGTCCCGTGGGACGGGTTTACCCAGCACGATATGATATTCCCCCTGTTCTTGTTTATCGCAGGTATATCTTTCCCGTTTTCATTGGCCAAGCAAAGGGGGAGCGGATCGAGCGACAAACACATTTACCTGAGGGTTTTCCGCCGGGGTGTCACCCTCGTTTTGCTGGGATTCTTGTATAACGGATTCTTACAGTTGAATTTCCCCGATGTGCGCTTGGCAAGCGTTTTGGGGCGTATCGGGCTGGCGTGGATGTTCGGGGCTTTCATTTACATGAGTTTGAAAAAGTCGGTACAATATGGTTTGATTGTTTTTATCTTGGTGGGTTATTGGTTGCTGTTGGCCTTTGTGCCGGCTCCCGATGCTGCGGGAGCTTCCCCTCTTTCTATCGAAGGGAATCTGGTCGGATATATCGATCGGCATTGTTTGCCGGGGAAATTGATATACGGTAATTTCGACCCGGAGGGCCTGTTGAGCACGCTTCCGGCGATAGTCACGGCATTATTGGGAATTTATGCGGGGGAAATCGTCCGTTCCACCCGCTTGGGAAGCGGAGAGAGAAAGAGTTTGCTGTTGTCGGGAATCGGTGTTGTGTTGGTCGCCATAGGGCTGATTTGGAATACCGTATTCCCGATTAACAAAATGCTTTGGAGCAGTTCGTTTACCTGTTTCGTGGGAGGGCTTTCGTTCTTGTCATTCGCTTTGTTCTATTATATCGTCGATGTGAAAGGGTGGAAATCGTGGACTCTCTTTTTCCGAGTGATAGGACTAAATTCGATAACGATTTATCTGGCGCAGCAGGTGGTAGGATTTTCTCACATGAATAAGTTTTTGTTCGGAGGTATATCCCAATGGGTGGGAGAATGTGCCGGTGAGCCTGCCGGTGCGGTCGTCCTTCGTGCAGGATATGTCGCTTGTTGCTGGTTCTTCCTTTATTTTCTGTATCGGAAAAATATTTTCCTGAAAGTATAGTTTGTCGGTGGTGAACTCGTCCCATCTCATCTACGATGAGCGGGGGAGAGAAGTCTTGTCTCTGTTGCTCTTATTGCTGGTATTTCTTTAACCCCCTCCGTCCTACGCTATATTTTGCGTTGTAAAACACCCCGTAGTGCTACGGGACACGGCAGGGGAGGAGTGTAGGAATCTTTCGATGGCATCGCTCTACTGTTTTTTCAGTCCTTCTGTCCTGTGAGTATTCGTTCCATCTCATCTACGATGAGCGGGGGAGAGGAGCCTTACCTCTGTTTCTTTTATTGCTGGTATTTCTTTAATCCCCTCCGTCCCTGCGTGCCACCTCCCCTATATTTTGCGTTGCAAAACACCCCGTAGTGCTACGGAATGCGGCAAGGGGAGGAGTGAAATGTTTCGAATGTTACAAGGTCTGGCGGGAGGAGGGGGAGGGCTGTTTCAACAGAGAAGCATAAATCTTACTCGTCGTTTTAAGAGCTGACTTTTTGTTTTTTGAAACACAGGGGAGAGTGGGGAATGGGGGAGTGGCAGCGATGAAGAGAGGAATAGAAAAAAATAAAAACGGTTTCTTACATTTTTTTAATTTCACAATTCCGGTCGAAAATGTTATCTTTGTTTCTCTTAAACAGGATTATTCATACGAATATAAAAGAAATATATCGTGGCCAAAGAAATTGTCGAAACTCCGCTGATGAAACAGTATATCGAGATGAAAGCCAAGCATCCCGATGCGATATTGCTTTTCAGGGTGGGGGACTTTTATGAAACGTTTTCGGACGATGCTTTGGTGGCATCGGAAATATTGGGGATTACATTGACTCGCCGGGCAAATGGAGCCGCCCAGTATGTGGAGTTGGCCGGTTTTCCCCATCATGCTCTCGATACTTACCTTCCCAAGTTGGTGCGTGCCGGAAAACGGGTGGCTATTTGCGAACAGCTGGAAGACCCGAAACTGACAAAAAAATTGGTCAAGCGCGGTATTACGGAATTGGTAACACCGGGCGTGTCGATTAACGACAATATTCTCGATCACCGAGAGAATAATTTCTTGGCGGGTGTTCATTTCGGGAAAGGTAACAAAGTGGGTGTGGCTTTTCTCGATATATCGACGGGTGAGTTCTTGACCGCCGAGGGAGATTTCGACTATGTGGACAAGCTGTTGGGCAATTTCTCTCCGAAAGAGGTGCTGTTCGAGCGTACGAAACGGAAATTGTTCGAGGAGCATTTCGGTTCCCGTTTTTTCACTTTCGAGTTGGACGATTGGGTTTATACCGAGGATGCCGCTTCGGATCGCTTATTGCGTCACTTCGAGACGAAAAACCTCAAAGGTTTCGGAATTCACAATATGCCCAACGCCATTATCGCCGCGGGATCTCTGCTTCATTATTTGGATATTACGCAGCATACGCAGATTTCGCACATTACATCGCTGTCTCGTATCGAGGAGGAGCGATATGTGCGATTGGATAAATTCACGGTGCGGAGTCTCGAATTGCTTTCTCCGATGAACGAAGGGGGAAAGAGCTTGCTCGACGTGATAGACCGGACTGTCACCCCGATGGGGGCGCGTATGCTCAAACGGTGGGTTGTCTTTCCGTTGAAAGATGTGAAGCCTATCGAGGATCGGTTGAACGGAGTGGAGTTCTTTTTCCGCCACCCCGAAGTTAGGGAGGTTATCGATCCGCAACTCGATACGATAGGCGATATGGAACGCCTCATTTCGAAAGTAGCGGTGGGGCGTATTTCGCCTCGCGAGGTGGTTCAGTTGAAAGTGGCATTGTCGGCGATAGAGCCTATCAAGGCTGTTTGCGAGCAGAGCGATGAACCTGTATTGCAACGTATCGGGGAGCAACTGAATTGTTGTACGATCATCAGGGATAGAATCGAGCATGAAATTAATCCCGATGCGCCCAATTTGGTGAATCGGGGAGGAATTATCCGCAAGGGGGTGAACGACGAACTCGACGAGTTGCGAGAGATTTCCTATTCGGGGAAAGATTATTTGTTGCACGTGCAGCAGCGCGAGAGCGAGAAAACGGGTATTCCCAGCTTGAAAATCGGGTATAACAACGTATTCGGATATTACATCGAAGTGCGCAATACTCACAAGGACAAGGTTCCTTCCGATTGGATCAGAAAGCAGACATTGGTGAGCGCAGAGCGTTATATTACCCAAGAGTTGAAAGAATACGAGGAGAAGATTTTGGGGGCGGAAGAGAAGATTCTTTCATTGGAAACGCAGTTGTTCAATGATTTGATTCTTGCATTGACGGAGTATATTCCTGCCATACAACTCGATTCCAATCTCATTGCGCGGCTCGACTGCCTGTTGTCGTTCGTGAAGTCGGCCGTGGAAAACCGGTATATTCGTCCCGAAGTAAACGATTCGCTGGTTATCGACATCAAGGAAGGACGTCACCCGGTTATCGAGAAACAGTTGCCACCGGGCGAACCCTACATCAGCAACAGTGTCGAGCTCGATAACGACAAGCAGCAAATCATGATGATAACGGGACCCAACATGGCCGGTAAATCGGCGTTGTTGCGCCAGACCGCTTTGATTGTTCTGATGGCTCAGATAGGAAGTTTCGTTCCGGCCGAGGCCGCTAAGATAGGTATTGTGGACAAGATTTTCACTCGTGTGGGGGCATCGGACAATATCTCGCTCGGCGAATCTACCTTTATGGTCGAGATGACCGAGGCCGCCGATATTCTCAACAATCTGTCGGAGCGGAGTTTGGTTCTGTTCGACGAGTTGGGACGGGGAACGAGTACTTACGACGGTATATCTATCGCGTGGGCTATTGTCGAGCACATACACGAACACCCCAAGGCTCGTGCCAAGACGTTGTTCGCTACCCATTATCACGAGCTGAACGAAATGGAACGTACTTATAAACGCATTGTCAATTATAACGTTTCGGTAAAAGAGGTCGACAACAAGGTGATATTCTTGCGGAAATTGGTACGCGGCGGGAGCGAGCACAGTTTCGGTATCCATGTGGCGAAGCTGGCCGGTATGCCCCAGAGCATCGTCAAGCGGGCCAACCAGATTTTGAAACAGTTGGAGTCGGAGAACCGTCAGAACGGTATCGCCAAGCCTACCGCCGAAATCGCTTCGTCGAGAGGTGGCATGCAGTTGAGTTTTTTCCAACTGGACGACCCTGTGCTTTCACAGGTTCGGGACGAAATTTTACAGGTCGATATCAATAACCTTACACCGGTAGAAGCATTGAATAAACTGAACGAAATACGAAAAATAATCACCGGGAAATAGAACGGTTTGTTTATGATGAAGAGAAGCGATTTTGAAATTATGGCGCCGGTGGGTTCGTACGATTCTTTGACGGCGGCCATACAGGGAGGGGCCGATTCGGTATATTTCGGTATCGAGGGGCTGAATATGCGAGCCCGTTCGTCGAATAATTTTACGATAGACGATTTACACGAGATCGTGCGTATTTGTAACGAGCATCACATAAAGAGTTATCTGACGGTCAATACCGTTATCTACGACGAAGATATACCTCTGTTACATCGTATTATCGATGCGGCGAAGGAGGCCGGGCTCTCGGCTATTATCGCCAGCGATGTGGCGGCTATGACCTATGCCCGCGAGATAGGGGTAGAGGTGCATTTGTCGACCCAGCTGAATATTTCCAATACCGAGGCGTTGCGATTCTATGCCCGTTTTGCCGATGTGGTGGTACTGGCTCGGGAGTTGAATATGGAACAGGTAGCCCGTATTCACGAAGCCATTTTGCGGGATCGTATCGTGGGGCCGGGCGGAGAACCGGTACGTATCGAGATGTTCTGTCACGGGGCATTGTGCATGGCTGTGTCCGGCAAATGCTATTTGAGTCTTCACGAAATGAATGCTTCGGCGAATCGAGGGGCTTGTATGCAGATTTGTCGCCGTTCATACGAAGTGAAAGACAAGGAGACCGGTAACGAGTTGGAAGTGGATAACGCTTACATCATGTCGCCGAAGGACTTGAAAACGATACATTTCCTGAACAAACTGATCGATTCGGGGGTGCGGGTATTTAAAATCGAGGGTCGTGCAAGGGGACCGGAATATGTGCGTACGGTCGTTTCGTGTTACAACGAGGCCATCGAGTCTTATTTGAACGACGACTTTACCGACGAGAAGGTCGCACAGTGGGACGAACGGCTCGCTACCGTCTTTAATCGAGGGTTTTGGAACGGATATTATTTGGGTCAGCGCTTGGGCGAATGGACTCACAATTATGGCTCGGGAGCCACGAAACGAAAGATATATATAGGCAAGGGCGTGAAGTATTTTTCCAACCTCGGTGTGGCCGAATTTCTCATGGAGAGCGGTTCGTTGAGCGTGGGAGACGAGATACTCGTCACCGGCCCGACGACCGGTGCGCTTATCCGCAAGGTGGAGGAGATACGAGTCGATTTGAAACCGGTACAAAAGACGGTAAAAGGCGAGCGGTTCTCGATGCGTATCGATGAGAAGATACGACCGTCGGATAAATTATTTAAATGGGTGGATAGTTCGGAACTTAATACAAAATAAAGATGTTCATGAAACGGGCGATAGTTATACTTTGTGGAATCGTATGCACCGGACAGCTTTTGGCCGCCAAGCCGGGAATCCCGGCTTATAACGATGACAGGGCTTTGATAGATAGGGGAATCTTTCTCTTTCAAGAGAAGAACTACGCGGGTTGTGCCGATGTGATGAAAGAGGCTTGTGAAGGCGATTTGTCGCCTGAGCAGCGGGAAACGGCCGACTGGTATATCGCTCTTTCGGAAGCCCGCAATTATTCGCCGCAGGCTGTACGGCGGTTAACGGATTTTTTGCGAAATTATCCGGATTCTAAACATACTTTGCAGGCTCGGTTGGCATTGGCCGATTATTATTACGACAGCCAAGATTATGCAAAAGCCTTGAAAACCTATCAGACGGTAAATGTGAGTCTGTTGACCGGCGACGAGGAGGACCGGTGGGGATATCGCACGGCATGTTCTTTGTTGAAGACCGGTAATCCCGATGCGGCGAAACCGCTGTTTCAGCTTCTAATCGGGAAAGAGAGATTTCGGACAGGAGCCACGTTCTACCTTTCGTATATACAGATGAACGAGGGAGACGATAGAGCCGCTTTAAGCGGATTTTCGAAAGTGGCGGACGACAGGAGTTTCGGCTATGCCGCACGGCTGCACATGTTGCAGATTTATTTCGGGCAAAAACGTTTCGCACAGGTATTGTCCGAGGGTAAAGCGTTGTTGTCCCGTCCGTCTTCCGATGCCGACTTATACACCGAGCTTCTTCGGTTGCTCGGCGAAAGCGCTTATCAAGAAGGTGGCGATGAAGCGGCGACGGAATATTTGGAAAGGTATTTGCAACGATGTCGCAAACCCGAACGCTCTTCTCTTTATGTCATGGGTGTCATGGCCTATCGCCGGGGAGAAGATGGCGAGGCGATCGATTATTTGGGGCGTGTGACCGGCGTGGACGATGCTCTTTCTCAAAATGCTTATCTTTATATCGGGCAAGCCTATTTGCGAGCGGGAGATAAAAATAATGCCCGCATGGCGTTCGAGATGGCTTCACAAGGAAATTACGACCGTCAGGTTCGGGAAACGGCGCTTTACAACTATGCGCTCTGCCTGTATGATCGCACGGCTTCGCCTTTCGATAACTCGGTGGGTGTGTTCGAACGTTTCTTGAACGAGTTTCCCGGTTCTCGCTATGCCGACAAGATTAACGACTATTTGGTAGAGGTTTACATGACGACCCGTAATTATCGGTCGGCACTGGCGTCTATCGATAAAATACGGAAGCCCGACGGGAAAATACTCGCCGCCAAGCAGCGCATTCTTTTCCAGTTGGGGACAGAGGCTTTCACCAATGCCCGTATCGCTGATGCCGAAAGTTTGTTTAGCCGGGCGATCGCTGTGGGAAACTATGATACCGATATACGGGGTAAGGCTGCGTTTTGGCTCGCCGAGTGCCAATATCGTCGGGAACAATACGATATCGCTGCCCGGAATTATTCGGCATATCTTTCTTCCAGCAAGGACAAGCGGAGCGAAATGTATTCGCTGGCTTGGTACGATTGGGCCTACTGTCAGTTCAAACAGCATAACTTCTCGCAAGCCCTCGACGGTTTTTCCCGGTATGTCTCTGTACAGACCGGAGGAAATCGAAGCATGCTTGCCGATGCCTATTCCCGGATAGGCGATTGCTATTATTACGCCCGTCGGTTCGCCGATGCCGAGCAGTATTATGCCCGGGCCCAAGAGACCGATGTCGCGAACGGAGATTATGCCCTTTTTCAAAAAGCTTTCATGGCGGGATTGCAGAGGAATCACGAACGCAAAATAGAGTTGTTGGACAAATTGATTGCCGATTATCCTCGTTCGGGATATCTGGCGAACGCATGGTTCGAAAAGGGACAGGCTTATACGATATTGAATAGGAATAACGATGCTATCGTATGTTACAAACAGTTAATCGCCGATTATCCCCAGAGCGCGATTGCCCGCAAGGGAGGTTTGCAGTTGGGTATGGTCTATTTCAATAACGGGCAGACAGACGAATCGGTGGCTGCTTACCAGCAAGTGATAGAGCGTTATCCGACCAGCGAGGAGGCTCGCATAGCGGTCGCCGACCTCAAATCGGTATATGTAGAGAAAGATGCCGTCGATGCCTACGCTAACTATCTGAACAGCGTGGGACGGTCGGAGCAGGCTCCTGTGAGCGAATTGGATTCTTTGTCGTATATGGCAGCCGAGCGCACTTATATGACGGGGAAGGGTATCGCTTCGTTGGAGAAGTATGTGCGAAATTATCCGTCGGGCGCGTTTTTGATTCCGGCTAATTACTATATCGGGAAAGCATCGTTTGCAGCGAAAGACTACGATAAAGCTCTTCCAGCGTTCGACTATGTGGTGACGAACAGTCCCGACGGCGAGTTTGCCGAAGAAGCATTGGCCCGCAAGTGCGAGATACTTTATTTGAAAGCTCGTTATGACGAGGCTTTTGCCGGATTCAAGGAGTTGGAGAAGAAAGCGACTGTCGGCGAGAACAAACAGGCCGCCCGGTTGGGTATGCTTCGTATTGCCCGGAATAAGCGGCAATATGGCGAGGTGATAACGGTTGCCGACAAGTTGTTGAGCGAAAGCAAACTTTCTCCCGATTTGCGGCAAGAGATTTTGTTTGCTCGTGCCGATGCCTATTTCCATACGGGAAAGGGAGAAAATGCGGCCGATGACTGGCGGGAGCTTTCGAAAGATACCCGTTCGATTTACGGGGCGCAAAGTGCCTATTTATTGGCTCAATATCAATTCGACAACAAAGCGATCGATACGGCCGAAAAGACGCTGAATACTTTTATCGACAAAGGTACTCCCCACAATTATTGGTTAGCTCGGGCATTCTTGCTCATGGCCGACATTTATGAAAAACGGGGCGAGACTTTCCAAGCCCGTCAATATTTGCAAAGTTTGCGGAATAACTATCCGGCTAGCGACGACGATATTATTTCCCGGATAGACAAGAAGTTGAGCGAGCTTGGACAAACAGAGTAGTTGAACGATACAATATGTATGGCTTATGAAACGGTTTTCTTTTTTAATCATATCGGTTTTCCCATTCTTCCTGTCGGCACAGGTACGTTCCGATTCGTTGCGGCGGGAAGTAACCATAGAAAAAGATTTTACACCTATCGTGCGCGATGCGTCTAAAATCAATACATTGCCCGAAGTGGAAGCACCGACGGTCACCAAACAATCTATACGGTATAGCGACTGGACGGTTCCGGCTCCCCTCGAACCTCGCGCTGTCTTGTTGGCTCCCGGCGGTTTCGGAGAAAAACCCGAAGAAAATCAATCGAGGGGATACGTGGATTTCGGGATAGGCAATTACCTGAATATGGTCGGGAATGCCGGTTATCGTATTTTGCAGAATGACAAAGACAAGTTGGGTGTGTGGTTGCAACATCGTTCTACTTGCGGAACGGTGGATTACAATCAATCGTTAACGGAGGACTATCCCGACTCGAAGAAGATGCACCGGCTCGAAGAGCGAGTGGTCGCCGATTATCTTCACTCCTTCGGGAAGCTGGATTTGGGAATAAGCGGCGGTTATCGTTACGACTCCTTCAACTATTACGGATTGCGATACCCCGGTTTGACGGGAATATCTTCGCCTAACCAAGAGATAAACCGGTTCTTCTTGAAAAGCCATATAGCCTCGACTGCCGGAGAGTCGGACCTACTTTATAAAGTTTCATTGGCATATTACCGGTACGGGTATCACCGGGGATATTTACAAGGTGAAAAAGGGGCTGCCGAGAATTTAGTAAATGCAGACTTTACATTATCTGCTCCGATCGACAGACGTAGCTCTATTTCTTTGGACGGTTCTTTCGATTATGTGGGTTACAGCCGGTTACAGTCGGCAGCGAATTACGGTATGATTTCATTGAATCCCCGGTATGACTGGCGGAATGAACACGTGGCTTTTGCGGTCGGTGTCAAGGCCGATGTTTCTTTCAACAACGGAACTATTTTGCGATTCTCTCCCGATGTGCGATTCGATTGGACGATAGTTCCCGATGTACAGTTTTATACGGCTTTTACGGGTGGGAAGAAATTGAATACGTGGCGAAGTGTTTCGGCCTATACGCTCTACTTCAATACGTCGGCACAGGTAGATAATACGTATGTGCCGTTGGATGCCTCATTGGGAATACGTATTAACGCATTGCCCGGATTTTCCGTAGGGCTTTCGGGCGGTTATGAAATTTGTAAAAAGGCGTTGTTCCTTTTGCCCGAAGATTTGAACGGAGAGTTTACAGGTGTGTCGCGTTTTTGGGGTATCGATGCCAATGCTTTGAAAGCAGAGCTCGATGTATCTTATCGTTACGGTACGAAATTGGAGGCTTCGGTGAAGGTTGGGTATCACCGATGGAAGACCGCCGATGGGGGTGAGACGATTTCGTATAACCGTCCGCAGTGGGAAGGAGGAGCGAATATCCGTTATATGCCTGTTCGCCCGTTCACGCTCGAAGCCGGATATGAGTTTGCTGCGGGTCGGGAGTATTCAAATCTCGGAAAGCTCTCCGATATACATCTCGTTCACTTGAAAGCCTCGTATGCTTTCACTTCTTGGTTTTCGCTTTACGGACTTACCGACAATGTGCTGAACCGGAAATACGATATTCTTTACGGTATGCCGGCACAAGGCATCAATTTCATGTTCGGGGTCGATTTGAAATTTTGAGGGTAAGAGGTCTGTTCTCGACATTTTTAACCCTTCCATCACTATGTGTGCCACCTCCCCTATATGACTAACGCCACACCCCGCAATACTACGGGGCATGGCAAGGGAGAAGAAGGATTTAACCACTCCCACCGTGTCGGGAGTACTCATGGGACGAGTGGGTAGTTTAAAAACAGGATTTATCCCGTCAGCTTTTTCGGAGGGAAAAAGGCGTTGGGGAAGAAATGCGACAAAAACTCTACATGGTAGGAACGATTCAAAATGTGTGCGATATACATTATTTAATAAAAAAGTAGAAAAAAGCTCTGTATTACAATCTGTTTTTCTAATTTTGCGCAAAATTTGAACGAACATTGCGCATATGGCAAAAAATTTGGTAATCGTAGAGTCTCCGGCAAAGGCTAAAACCATTGAGAAGTTTTTGGGAAAGGATTTCGAAGTCCTTTCGAGCTACGGACATATCCGTGATCTCAAAAAAAAGGATTTCAGTGTGGATATCGAGCATAACTATAAACCTATTTATGAAATCCCCGCCGACAAAAAAAAGTTGGTGGAAACGCTGAAACAGGAGGCAGACAAAGCGGATATGGTTTGGCTGGCTTCCGATGAGGACCGCGAGGGAGAGGCTATCGCATGGCACTTGTTCGAAGTGTTGAAATTGAAACCGGAGAAAACGAAACGGATTGTATTCCATGAGATTACCAAAGATGCCATACTTCATGCTATTGAGAATCCCCGGGATATAGATTTGAATCGGGTAGATGCCCAGCAGGCTCGCAGGGTACTCGACCGTATCGTGGGATTCGAACTTTCGCCTGTTCTGTGGAAAAAGGTGAAGCCTGCTTTGTCGGCCGGTCGTGTACAATCGGTCGCAGTGCGCTTGATTGTAGAACGGGAGCGAGAAATCTCGGCGTTCAAGCCCGAAGCAGCCTATCGGGTGATCGGGGAATTTTTGTTACCCGGAGGGGAATTGTTGAAGGCCGAATTGAGCCAACGATTGAAAACCGAAGACGAGGCGAAGGCTTTGCTCGAAGCCTGCAAGACCGCACGGTTCTCTATCGGGGACGTGACGGTGAAACCTGCAAAGAAATCGCCTGCGGCTCCGTTCACCACTTCCACATTGCAACAGGAAGCCGCCCGGAAATTGGGCTTCTCCGTGGCTCAAACCATGATGGTAGCTCAACGGCTTTATGAGGCGGGACATATCACCTATATGCGTACCGACTCGGTGAATTTGTCATCGCTGGCTATAAATACGACCAAAGACGAGATTGTGAAAACTTTGGGCGAGAGATATCTGCATATTCGAAATTACCATACGCATACCAAAGGAGCACAAGAAGCGCACGAGGCAATACGTCCCACGTACATTAGCCATCACGAAATCAATGCTTCCTCTCAGGAAAAACGATTGTATGAACTGATTTGGAAACGTACGATCGCTTCTCAAATGAGCGATGCCGAGCTGGAAAAGACAACTGCGACCATCGCCGTTTCGGGAAGGAAAGAACACTTCGTCGCCGTGGGCGAGGTCTTGAAATTCGACGGTTTCCTGAAAGTGTATATGGAGTCTACCGATGACGAAGGCGATGCAGAAGGAAATGACAAGATGTTACCTGCATTGGCGAAAGGCAATGTGCTGGCATTGTCGTCGGTCACGGCAACGGAACGTTTCTCGCAAGCTCCCGCCCGCTATACCGAGGCCAGTCTGGTTCGTAAATTGGAAGAATTGGGTATCGGCCGGCCTTCTACCTATGCACCAACCATTTCGACCATACAGCAACGCGAATATGTCGAGAAGGGCGATCGGAAAGGAACGGAGCGGAAATATCGTATGTTGACGCTGCACGATGGAAAAATCGAATCGGGAGAGAAAACCGAGCTCACAGGAGCCGATAAAGGCAAACTGCTTCCCACCGATATAGGAGTTGTCGTCAACGATTTCTTGACGGAGTATTTCCCCGATATTCTCAATTATAACTTTACGGCGAATGTCGAGCAGCAATTCGACGATATTGCCGAGGGAAAAACCGTGTGGAACGACGAGATAGATCATTTTTACAAACTCTTTCACCCGGTGGTAGAGAGCGCTCTCGCTTTGCGGTTGGAGCATAAAGTGGGCGAACGGGTATTGGGTACGGACCCGAAAAGCGGTCGTCCCGTATCGGTGAAGATAGGCCGTTTCGGTCCGTTGGTACAAATCGGTACGCCCGAAGATACGGAGAAGCCGTTGTTCGCATCGTTGCTCAAAGGACAATCGATGAGCACGATTACATTGGAAGAGGCTTTGAAACTGTTCGATTTGCCCCGAACCTTAGGCGATTTCGAAGGCAAAACCGTTGTCGTGGGTATCGGCCGTTTCGGTCCGTATATTCGTCACGACGGCAAATATGTATCGTTGCCCAAAGAGTTCACCCCGCAGGGTGTTTCGTTAGAGGATGCGATAATGTTGATTCAGCAAAAGCGCGAGCAGGAAAGTCAACGCCTTATCAAGAAGTTCGATGAAGATGATGAACTCGAACTGCTTAACGGTCGTTTCGGCCCGTATATCGCTTATAAAAAGAAGAATTATAAATTACCCAAAGGTTTCGAACCGGCATCGCTCACGTTCGCCGATTGCATGAAGATTGTCGAGGAGGCCGACAAGGCTCCTGCCAAAAAGAAACCGGCCCGGAAAAAGACGACGAAATAGACTATACGGTTTGGAGGTCGATTCGTCCTTCCCTCCCGTATTTCCAAATAAAGAAACCCCTGCCGAAGATTTCCTTTGACAGGGGTTTTCGTTTATCTTTTTATTCTTTTATTGCAGTTTGATATAGTTGTGAGGCGATCTGTATTTCGGGCAACTCATCTTGTACTGCGGTTGCTGCGAAGAGGACTATCTTTTCATTTTGAGGAAGTACTATCTCGGTAGCCCCTTTGGGAATTTCCAGTTTAATTTTAAACATATAGGTAAATTCATAGGGGAGATCTTCGTTGACTGTATGCCGGTGTGTTCCTATATGGGCTATTTCTACCGGTTTTAAATAACCTTTGGTGTGATTGAGATGTCCCCATTGTCCTATGAAACCGGTATAATAAGGGACAGTTACGATTTGCTTCGTTTTGCCAACGGTAAACGTAGCTGTTTGGTCGGTATCTGTCGAGGCAGCTAAAAGGTAGATGTAATCATAGTTTTTTCCGGCGGGTAGTTGTATTGTGTCTCCTTTACAAGTCATTCCGTTTTCGATGTCTTTTTCCCCTAAAAGGAACGGGACTCGGTTGACTATGAGCGAATCGGGCCAAAGTTCGGCTGCATAGGAATTTTGGGATTCGAAATTGGCATCGTTTCGGAAGGCATTCCAAGAAGCACATTTACGGTCGAATTTCAAAGATAGATATTCGGATTTTATGTCACAGGGTTTCGTGGCGTTTGGTTTGAGAGAAACTTTAAAGGTTTTGATAGAGAATGGTTTAATCGTCAAGTGCAGATTGTTATTCTCGAAAGAGGCATTCCCTATTCTTTTTTCGGTTCCATCGGCCTCACAAGCTGTTATTATGTCTCCGGCAAAAGAGAGGGTTGCATTTTGTTTTTCCTTACCGCTGATTTCATATACTCTCACCACGTATTCATTGGAACTTTCGGCCTTTTTTAACGCTTTGATAAGAACATTAGGGTTGTTTGATTGGGCGAAAGAGAATTCTCTTCCAAGAGTTCCCCGGTGTTTCGATGTTTGGAACGCTTTGATTTTTTGATTCAGTAGTTCGGCTTGTTGTACGGTTTCAATTTTGTTTAGTGCGCCGGAGTGTCCTATCAAGCTGTATGTGAATTCGTGATGGCCGAAGTCTTGGTATCGTTGGTATTCATAGCGTTTTTTTGTTTGAGGTGTATGCAACAAGGTTAGTCGTAGTGTATGATCATTGGGTTTGTCCCAGCCATATTTGCTGTCATTGAGAATGGAAACGCCATAGCTGTTATCATGGTCTGTTAAATCGGCCCAGTATTGAGCGTATACTTCGTAGGCTGTATCTTTGTTATTACCACGCATGATACTTCCAATACCTAAATCATAGGTCGCTTTTTGGTTATTTATGTTGAGGGGGAATTCGGCTTTTAGAAGAGCATTTTCACTTTCCCAGTCGATTTCGTTTCGGAAGTCTATACGATGAGCCATAATCCCTTCGTAGAGGTGGATATATTGTTTAAACACAGATTTTTCGTATTTTTTCTTTATGCAAATAGTTTTGCGCAGAGTCCCATTTTCTACCAATGATATTTCTGTTTGTTCATCTCCGATAGAAATGGGGGCTCGATCGATGGTTTCTTTGTGAATTTCCCAAGCCGGCCATTCGTTCGATTGATTTTCGGTGAAAAGAGCCAATCGAATAGCTTCTCCTTTTTTGACAATCTCTTTATTGCATTGTTTGTCGATGAGTGAAATAATGTCTCCGTTGGGAGCCAGTGTTATTTTGTAAATGGAGTTTTCGAATTGGAGTTTGTCGCTTTGTATATAGTCATTTTGTTGTGTTTTACTCTTTTCGTTAGATGTGCGTATGTCATATACGGCGTATCCGTTAGCAGGAACACTGGCCTCCATGAGAATGGAGATTTTTCCGTTTTGATTGGAAAGTAATTGAGAGGGGACTTTGTTTCCCCGGCAATCGAATACGGCTATGTTTTTGGGTAATTTGGGCATATCCAGCACGATTTCCACAAGATTGTTCGCTTGAAATCCCAAAGCATTGTACAGTACAACGGGAATCCCTTTTGTCGAGGTATTCAATTGCCCGGCCACGCTACGAACAGACGAAGTGAGAACATCGGAGAATTGCCCCAGAGAAATGAGTTCGTCGTTCCAAGAAAATTCGTAGGCTTTCGGGATGCTTGTTCCGGTGAGGTCATCGTGGAATTGGTGAAAAATAAATCGTTTCCATGTTTCGGTAAGTTTCTCACTGGGATAGGCTGTTACATTCAGCCAATCGGCACATACTGCACTACGCTCTGCTGCATCGCCCAATATTTCGTTTTGTCGGTTGTACAATTTCATAGCAGCTTGAGATGTGTAACAACCGGTTCCATGCAGATCCATCAAGAGTTCTCCATCAAAAACCGGTAGCTCGGGGTGGCTTTCATAAGGAAGGTAGTCTTTAAAAAGTTGATCACTGGTTGCACAGATGATTTGTAAAGGTCCATCTCCCTTGATGCTTTTTTCGACAGAACGTACTGACGGGATTGTGGGAGAACCCCCGGTATCGCCGGTTCCGTAATAATGATAAATTGTTTTCAATGGGGCAAGAGCGGAAAGTTCTATCAGTTCTTTATCTTTTGACAGGTCTATGTTATTCCAACGCTTGTTGTAATTGTACCCGTGTGCCATCATGATTGAGGAACCATCGATTCCTTTCCATAGCCCTATCTCAAACGGGTATTTGTTTTTCCCATAAAAAGGATTTTTTCGCCAGCCTAGTTTTTGCGAGGAGAAGCCAATCAATCCGCAATGCGAAGCGATAGTGGGTAGAGTCCACCCAAATCCAAAACAATCGGGTAGGAAAATATCGGTGCTTTCTACTTGAAATTCGTTTCTATAAAATTCTTGTCCAAGCAGTATATTGCGTATTGCCGATTCGGGAGAGGGGACTAAGGCATCAGTAGCGTCCCAACTACTGCCGGAGACGTGCCAACGGCCATTTTTGATATACTCTTTTACTTTGGCATATTGTATGGGGTAATATTCTTTCATCCATGAATATTTAACTCCTCCTTCGAAATTGAAAAGATAGTTGGGATAAAGTTCCAGCAAGGTCAAATTCCTATCTAATGTTTTTGAAACATAGTTTCTAATAGTCGTTTGAATATCCCAGTTCCATTGGGTATCTAAGTGTGCGTTGGAGACCACATAAATTTTTGGGGAAGATTCGGGAGATGTTTGACCGAATGTCGTGTTCTCGATTAAAATAGAGATAAGGATAGCTGCGAAAAGAGTCTTACGGATAGCACTTTTCAATCGTGTTGTAGCCATATCGAAGTATAAAATTTTTGAAGGTTAGTTTGATTGTGTTTTTACAATGTAAAAGTATTCAATAAATTCGATTGTCTCAGATTGATATTGTTATAATTTGTTAGTGGAATACTGGGCGTAGATATTATTGTATAAAATGTGTTATTTTTGAGTGGCTAAAACAGTGGATTTGTGTTATGGCGAAAGAACTTTTCAATCGGTATGTATGGCTGATCGATACGTTGCAGCGATACGGAAGGCTTACCCGCAGGGAGATAGACGGGTTGTGGCAACGGAGCGAATATTCGGACGGCAAGCCGATGGCTCGACGGACGTTTATGAATTATCGTCAGGCCATACAGGAGATGTTTGACGTGAATATCGAGTGTGATGCTTCTACGTATGAATATTACATCGAGGACCCGGATGCTTTGCAGGGAAACGGTGCACGTGTGTGGGCATTGAACACGCTTGCGGTGAGTAACATGCTGAACGAGAGTCAGGAGTTGCGGAATCGAATCGTTTTGGAGAATATACCTTCGGGGCAGAAATTTTTGAGAATCGTCTTCGAGGCGATGAAGGAGAACCGGGTGCTTATTTTGTCGTATCGTTCATTCCGACGTGTAACAAGTTCGCATACATTGGCGGCTCCCTATTTCGTGAAGTTATTTCGTCAGCGTTGGTATGTTATCGCTAAGGATTTTACGGATCGGAAAATCAAGACTTATGCTTTGGATCGGGTTGCTTCTCTCGAATTGAGCAGCCGTACATTCGTCTATCCCGACAGTTTTTCTCCCATCGATTATTTCCGGGATTGTTTCGGGATTACGCACGACGATATGCCGGCGCAGGAGGTGGTGCTGCGTGTCCCTGCTTTGCAAGCTAATTATTTGAGGACACTTCCTTTGCACGAAAGTCAAGAGGAACTTGACCGGAACGAACATGGCTCTACGTTTCATTACCGTTTGAAAATCACTCCCGATTTCGAACAGGAGGTGTATGCTTTGGGGTATTGGCAAGCTGAGGTTTTGTCTCCGCAGACTTTACGCGATGCGGTGGCTGAACGGTTGTCCCGAAGTTTGGCGTGTTACGGAACGGCGGGGTTATCTTGCCAAGAATGCGGGAAGTAGAAGGTATTTATTCTTTCCTTTTATCGCCGAAAAGAAAGAACTCGGAAATGCAGCCGCTTTTTGTAGCTTCATTGCCCGATAAAGGAGGGGAGAATCTTGTTCTTTTCTTTATATTTTAACCCCCTTGCCCTACGTGCACTCCCCTTATCTCATCTACGATGAGCAGAGGGAGAGGATTAAAAGCGACACTTCGATCGGCCTTTTGTGCTTTCTTTTTGCTTTGTGAGTACTTTCTATTCCTTTACAGAAACATAGGGAGAGAGTGTGTGATGTTTTGATATGCTTCCTCTGCTAAGGATATTTTTTAACCCCTCCGTCCAGAGGACACCTCCCCTATATTTTGTATGGCAAAACACAGGGGAGGAGGGTAATACTTTCCTGTATATCGTGTTTGTTCTTCTCCCCCTATTGCTGGGCGACACCCCGTAATACTACGGGACACGGCAGGGAGGAGGTTCAAAATACCATTCCAATAGTGTCACACCAATACATCTCTGTTTTAAGAGAAGTGTATGAATATCCGGCAATGCTACATAAATATGAGAGAGAAGAAAAGTACTTTTTACCATTCGGAGATATATAGGTAAAAAATAAGCGAACGTATCAAAAACGACATAGCGAACGTTTCTTATTCTTCGTCTCCCCACAAACGGAGGGCAATGCGCGCACAGCCTTCGGCATCGGCAAGTGCATAGTGATGGCGGTCGAAGGGAATACCCAAATAGGCACAAACCGTGGGTAGCCGGTAATTGGCAATGGACGTACGGGGAATAACCCGACGCGCCTGTCGGAGTGTACAGAGAAATGTCCCGTAGGTATAATCAATGCCATACATGCGACAGGCAGCCCGAAGCACCCGTTCGTCGAAAGCCTTATTATGGGCGACGAAAGGTAGCCCCTCGACCCACGGAACGATTTCGCTCCATACCGCGTCGAACGTGGGAGCCCCGCAGGTATCGGCCGGATAGATGCCGTGTACTTGTTCGGAAAAACGGCGGATATAGTAATTGGGGTCGGGACAAACCAACCGATGCATGCGCTGCGTTATTTCCCCGCCACGCACGACCACAAGCCCCACGGAACAAATACTCGTAGGCTCGTAATTGGCGGTTTCGAAATCTATGGCGACAAAATTTTTCATGCGATTATTCTTCGGGTAAAGATACGGAAAAAACAAGATTATCGCATTATCGAAATTTCTTCCTGCAAATTTTGTCATGCATGAGATATGCCCTACCTTTGAAGCAGGAAACGGATTTGCCCTATTCCTACTCCCTAATTTAAGAAAAACGAATATGAAAATAGGTATTATCGTAGCCATGCAAAGCGAATTGGAGTGCGTTCGCTGTTTACTCGAAAATCCTCGGGAAGAGCAGCACGGTTCGTCTTTGTTCATTATCGGCACGAATGGGAAACATGAACTGATTCTGACACAAAGCGGAATAGGGAAAGTATCGTCGGCCATACGGACTTACGAACTGATAGACCGATATGCTCCCGACTGCATACTGAACACCGGTGTCGCCGGAGGTATAGACCGATCGATGCATGTCATGGATATAGTGGTGGGCAGCGAAATCGTTTACCACGACGTTTGGTGCGGAGAAGACTGTGTATGGGGGCAGATAGACGGACTTCCCGCCCGGTTCCACAGCGACCCGGCATTGGTGGAAAAGGCTTTGAAAGTATCGACCGACTTGTCTCTCTATAAGGGATTGGTTTGCAGCGGCGACCGTTTTATCACCGATCCGGCGGAACTTTCGCAAATCAAAGGGCTTTTCCCCGAGGGCATGGCCGTAGATATGGAATCGGGGTCTATCGCACAAGTATGTTACTTACGTCACGTTCCTTTCCTGAGTTTCCGTATCATTAGCGATACACCGGGTGTCGACGGCCATATAGACCAGTATAACAATTTCTGGGAAAATGCGCCTCATCGTTCTTTCGAGATTTTAACCCAACTCATCAATGTGTTGTAAAACAAAAAACAATCGATATGAAAAAGATACCGAGCTTTACCATCGACCATATCCATTTATTACGTGGCATTTACGTTTCCCGTAAAGATTATTTGGGCGACCATGTCGTAACGACTTTCGATATTCGAATGAAAGAACCTAACCGGGAACCGGCCATCGGTTACGGTGCGTTGCACACGATCGAACACTTAGCCGCCACATTTTTGCGTAACCACCCAGTATGGGGCGACAAAATCGTATTCTGGGGACCGATGGGTTGCTGTACAGGAAATTATTTCCTAATGCAGGGAGACCTCGAATCGAAAGACATTGTAGAACTAATGCGGGAGACATTCCGATTTATCCGCGACTTCGACGGCGAAGTGCCGGGAGCCGCTCCGCGCGACTGCGGAAATTATCTGCTGCACGACCTGCCTATGGCTCGATGGGAGGCAGACAAATATCTGCGCGAGGTTCTCGACATTATCGAAGAAAAGAACTTGGTTTATCCTACTATAAGAGAAGAATAAAAATTTAATTTTTATTTTTGAATTTATCATAAG
>ERZ1026986.249-NODE-249-length-23454-cov-10.047481_pt1 | contig 23454 bp, 34 predicted proteins | sample MGYA00519455_ERZ1026986 | MGnify/ENA primary metagenome ERZ1026986 (study PRJEB26926, sample SAMN06164548) | human gut metagenome | biome: ENVO:00009003; feature: ENVO:2100002; material: ENVO:00002003 | host: Homo sapiens | place: USA | collected 2012 ...
TCTACGTCTCGTGGGCTCGGAGATGTGTATAAGAGACAGGATAAGGTCCTTATATGTACCGCTAGAAAGATTATTCTGTCTTTCAACAGCCGTAATATTGTAGTCCTTGTACAATTCACGTATATATTCATCATCATTGTAAGAGAGAATAAAACGTCCTTTAATATTGCTTAAAGAGTTCTTTAAGCGTTCGTGATCACTATCGGAAAATGGCACATCATAGTATTTTTGGGCGGTGCGATACGGCGGATCGCAATAAAAAAGTGCATTCGGACGGTCATAAACCTTTATCAATTTTTCAAAATCCTTATTTTCAATAACAACTCCTGCACCAGATTTAAGACGTTCTTCAATTTCAGTTAAATATTCCGGCGATATGTTTTTATTGTCACAACCATACGCTCTGCATTGTGCTCCATAACTCAGCTTAATTTGAACATAAAACATTGCTGCTCTTTGGATATCGGTCATACCCCTGACATTTATCTGTGCCTTTATATCTTCAAAAATCTCTCTTGAATTAAAATAGCCTGAAATTTCACGTTGTAATTCTCCGCAATGAAAACGAGCGCACCTGAATAAATTTACTAACTGACCGTTAATATCGTTATATACCTCAAATGAGGCATGCTTGTCTTTGGCAAAAAGTACAGAACCGCCGCCTCCGAACACTTCAATGTACCTGTCAAAATTATCCGGAAACATTGATACAATTTTCTTTGCGAGAAGACTCTTGCCGCCAACCCATGGGATAAAGCTTTTCATATAAATACCTCCAAAAACTATTTCACTTTATTTTCAATTTCAGTATGCAGACGTTTAATAAAGTTTTCTCCTGCAATACCGTTTTTTTGGTAACCCCACTTATCAAGAAGATAGTTTACAGCATTCAGTGTACCAGTACCGAAAGACTTATTTTTGTCCATACCGTATTTGTTAATACCTAGTGTTTTGGCTGTCAACAGTAGTTCTTTAAGCGATAACACGCCAATAGTTGAATCGCCTTTTTTGTAGCCGGATTTGTCCAGTATAGGCTTTGCAGGACTTGCTGCTGTAGAAATACCCAACGTCTTTAAAATACCTTTAGCGTATGCTTCGGCAAGCTTTTTGTAATTTGCCTTGATGAAATCAGCGTCCTTTTTACTGTCGACAAATCCGCCCTCTAAAAGTACCGCTGGGGCTGCCGTTTCTCTGATAATCGCAAAATAGTCCGTACCGCCATTACCAAGCTTGGTCTTAACACCTCTGCTCGACATGATTTTCTTTACTTCTGTATTAATATTGTTTGCTAACGTCTTTGACGTACCTCCCACACGGCTGTAATATACCTCAAAGCCCTGTCCGCCGCCTGCATTGAAATGAATATCCACCACCAAATCAGGAGCATATTTATTACACATTGCGACTTTGCTGTCCATATCCGTATCAATATCCTGAGTACGTGACAGCTTGAAATCAACTCCGTATTTGCTTAAAATTTCAGACAGCGCAAAGGCTGTTTTCAGTGTATACTCTTTTTCGACTATGTACTTAACCGCTCCGCTGTCTGTTCCACCGTGCCCTACTCCTATAAATACTTTTTTACTCATTATTATTTACCTCATTTCTTAAATTTAGATATAAAAAATGCACCCTGTAAAATCAGAGTGCATATTGACATATTATGCCGATTATAGTATAATAATGTTTATGGGCATACTTGAAACGGTAGGCTTGCCATCTTTAGGGCAAGTCTGCCGAACGCTTTTCCTATTGCGTTCGGTAGGCGGTCAATCCTGCTCCCGGAAGGGAGTGATTTACTATGAATAATTTTGTTACATGGAGTGAATTACTCCAGTTTGCATCTGTCTTTATAGCATTTGCAACATTTATGTACGCAATTTTTCATAAAAGGAAATAACCGCCATACTCTCACATAGGCGGTTATTTATATAACTTCTTAATGATTGGGAGCGACCGTCTATCGGTATGCCCCTTTTTTATTATTATACATCAATTGTGGAAATATGTCAACTGTTTTCTATTAAGATTATAGTTCTATATCTTCGACTTTTGCTCTTTCCTCTAACACGATTATATAATTTTCCATATAAACAAGCTGCGTAAAAAGTAATTCATATGTACAATTAGGTTTAAATGGGAGCGTATTATTTTTATATTTTTTAAGCATAGTTTTTAACCCATTTGCTCTAATTTTCAGCTGATAATATTCTGCCCTAAATCTGTCTTTAAAATCATTACTTTTCATCAACAATGCAGTGTCATACAGCGGATTTTCACCGATTTCGCTATATGCCTCTTCAAATGCTTGTTTAGGTGACCATGAAATATAATCATTAGAATATTTTACAATGTATCCCTCGTCTTCTGGATTTTCATCAGCTGGTATAGTCCAGCCACGATATTTATTGTAATCTCCTCTTGTCATAGGTTCTGCTTCTATTCTTTTCGTTCCAATATAATTTTTCATAATTAATTACCCTCCTTCAAATTCATAACCGCTGCAAGCCCTGCCGAGATAGCTGAAACAGCCAATCCCAAAACAGCGGACTTTACAGTCAGATCAGTTGCGGCGATATTTACCGCTATGTAGCCGACTGCTGTCTGTAAAAATGTTCTCAATGCTCTTTTCACATACGGTTTCTTTAAAAAATTACTCATGTTCATTCTTCCTTTCCAAATCGTCAATTCTATGATTTGCAACTTTTATTTGTTCTTCAACAACCGGCATTCTTCTGGCAAAATTATTATGCTCGGCAACTTTGTTTTCCAACTGTAAAAGCCGATAATTTGTCATTTTTGACGATACCAATACGCCTCCAAGAGAACCGCAGAGAGTACCGATCAATGCAATCAAGGCTACTATTATTTCCGTCATAAGTTACACCTCCTAAATAACATACAATTTTAATCTCAACGTACCTGCTGTACCTGTAGAGTTGCTTTGCGTTAATGTGAATGCTCCTGCACTTGTACAGGTGACCGTATAAGTGTAAATCCTTGTACCCGTATAAACTTGCTTTGTAAATACCGCTCCTGCCGCAATAGCAGAAATCGGAATCACATCACAAAAGTTTACCGTCTCTTGCTGAGTCCAGCTTGCAGCCATATACAGCAGTGAATATTTTGCTATCTCAGCATTGGTTACCGTCAGACTGTTTTCATCTGTTGAGCTTTCAGCAAGAAGTGTTCCAGACTGAGACTGCTTAAAATATTTTGCACTGACAGTACCGTCTTTATCTATTTCAGCCATTTCAGAATTATTGCTGTTTCGTATGTGCAGCTTGGAATCTGAATCAAACCCCATCACACCGACTCGATTTCCGTTAATTAAATAATCGATTACCGACAATGCCGCCGAGCTTGACGTTGGTCCTCTGTTTACCTTCAAGCTTTCTCCGTAATTTGAATTGCTTATCGTTCCTCCGGTCAACGGCAAATATGCTGCGGCAGGATCTTCAAACCCCAAAGCCAGAATATCCGCTTTTTCTGCTTTGACCGCTCCTGATACATGACCGTTATAAACTCGTATTTTATAAACCCCGGAGCTAAGAGTGGGAAATTCAGGGTGTACATAATTATTTGCATTTTCTTCCACACCTGCAAGCTTGTCTTTTTCTTCGTCAGTATAATCATTACTGGATAAGCCTTTTCCGGTTTCTTTCATTACTCTGGCTTGCAAGGCTTCATTAGTGGACGCTGAAATAGCATCCGCTCTGAAATTGGTATACGCCTTTGCCTGTTCCAGAATATCTTCACCGGCAGGCGTTTTCCCGTCCAGATACTCAAAGTTATCATTTATTGCATCAACACACTTTCCCACATTTGTACTGCCCTGTATTTTTATTAATCCGTCTGCCATTATTCCACCTCCGTATGAATAATATTATTTCCTGCCAGTTCGTCCCATGTAGCATTCAACTGCTCCATTGTATAGCCTGCATCTCCTAGACCGTACCATGTGTTATTGGCTGTAATTTCATTCTTTATCAATTCTGTACGTACTGAATCATAACCGCCGTTAATTCGTCCTTTACTGGTTATTGTTTTTCGTAATGAACCTAATTCTATGCTTACAACTTCACCTGTGATTCCGTCAACGGTTTTCTTAACTATCTGCTGAATGGTATTTATACCCAATTCTTCATTATAGATAGTTCCTATATCGCCCAGTTCACAACGCTGTAAATTAATAAATCCTTTATACAAATCGAAATCAACTAAATTCGCAAATGTGACACGATAATTGACAACAGGCGAACATTCTAACAGCATATAGTCCTGTACCTTCTTATTGAAAAGAGATTTGACGTCATCAATAGTAAACTTGTTTCCCAGTTCCTGTCTTACTTGCGTTTCCGTGAGAGAAATTTGATACGATTTCATAGGTGCAACAGGCAGCGGCGGTAAATTAAAACGATGAAAACTAACGATACCGTTATATTGTGCCGTGACTTCTTCTCCGTTTTTCAGCGGATCGTATGTATATTTTCCTACCCAATATAAATCACCGCAGTAATCGGACAGGTCAACATCTTCTTCAATTTCGGTCATGTCAACACCGTAACTTATATTAAACGCATTCGACATACCACGCTGTTTGTTGATTGTAACATTGAAATTGTCCCTGATGATTTCACCGCCCCAGACATTGATAAAACAATTATCAGCACCTAATAACGCCTTAGTGGGGGACATATCCTCATAATATGCAGAATGCATAAACGGCATATTTTCGTATGATGTATCGCCTTTGAGGTCGCTATAAAATTTAAAACGGTCAGTCGGCTTGCCAGTTGTAAATGAACCACGTTTATCGTATGTATGGGACATTATCCAGTTCAGCGCATCTGGACCGTTCAAAATACCCGATTGGGTAGAACGAATAAAATAGAAATTCAGGTCATAGAAAATATGCATTGCATCAACAGTACGCTGCTTTGTTCCGTCTGAGGACATTGACGTACTTTTTCTGTAAATACGGAATAATTGTCCCTGCACTTTGATAATGTTGTATTCAATAAGAAATTTCCAGTTTCCTAAATCGTCAAACGGATGGGTAAGAGTCAGTGAATATTCACCGTTTAGTGCCTCTGTGATTTTACATTCGGTAGGACATAAAATCCTTATACCGTTATGGCTAAAATCAGTTTCATCAGATTTGTAAACGGAAATGTATTCATACTGTTTCATCACAGCCACCTCGTATTGGGAGTAACGTCAAAAACAAGAAGCTTCTGCTCCGTATGCTTATACTGTCTTACGGTGCCGTCCGGCATTGTATGCTCCCATGTGTATTCCGGAATTAATCTAAATTTGACAGTATTTTCTCCCGGTTCTAACATGGGGAATTTGCCGCTTGTCATTTCACAGCAGACTTTTCTTACGCCGTTTTCCAGTCTGTAAGCCAGTCTGAGAGAAGTGTTAATAAACATTGTGGCTTCGGGACTGAGATAATGATATATAGGCGTTCCGTTTCCTGACGGTGTGTAAGTATCGGTATATTCGCCGTTTGCAGTTCCGCTGTCAATTATCAGCGGTGCTCCGCCGTTTACGGCCATTTCAATACGCCCTGCCCAACGAAAAAAATACAATGGCTCGCAGGAATACGAGCCGCCCGCCGTTACCTTTATCGTCTTTTCCGGTTGGCTGTCTTTTATATCGGTGAATATGTGGGATAGTGTATCATTTTTTATAGAATACGCAAAAGGTGAACATATAAAGCGTATCACAAATCTTCTTAGTTCATCAGAAATGCGTACAGCAGATATCACATCATTTGAAATGACGTTGTAATATTTGTCGGGTTCATCACTGTAAACAAGCTTGCCATTACCTTTTAGCCATTGGAAAATATCCCTTGTTTTTGATATGTCAGTAATCATAACCTCAAATTCAAGTTCAGTATTTTCGTATTCTTCAATTGATCTGGTTAATTGTTCGGGTCTGCCGGGTATAGTTATTGATTCCACAGTATTGCCCCCTCGTGACGGAGGAGGCATTTCAATAATTTTTAATCCATATGTATCGCTTGATATTCCGTTAAAAGTGAAAGTAGCCATAATTAATCACCGCCTATGGACATAATATCTTTTTTATCTTGTCTGCTTAACTCTTCTGAAATACGAATTATATCAATATCATTGCGTACTGTAAAATAATTCTTATGTTCGATTTTAACATCTGTATGATTATTAACGTTACTGCTGTTTGTCACAGATTCAGGAGAATATGCGCCATTGGCAATATCAAACAAACGCTTCTGCTGTGCGGCAGTAAGTACCATTTCACCGTCCATTGCCATAATAGGGGATTCATATTTTCCTTTAAAATCAATAATACCGCCCGTATGGAAACGGGGGAGGGAAACCTCCCCGATAGTCGGAATTTGACCAATGGGGTCTCCGGGAATTTTATCAGTGATTTTATTTATTCCACTGGTTAATCCATTAATTATACCAATCACACCGTTTATTACGTCTTCAACGAATGAAACTATCCCACCAAATATTTCCTTAAATACATTAACTACCTTATTCCATAATCCTTCCCAATCATACAAAAATACATCTTCTATAAAATATAAAACATTATCTAATACATCAATAATTGATTCTATTACTGGCATTATAAGGTCAAGGGCTCCTTTAAGAATAACTCCAAAAGCATCTGCAAGCTTGGAAATGACAGGAGCAATTTTATGAATGGTTTCTCCAACACGTTCAATTAAAAATGTTATTTCAGGTAGTAAATCTTCAATAAAATCAATAATAGGAACAGCCAGCGCATTAAAAACGTCAACCAGAGGCGGAATAAGATTATTTATCAATTCCATAATCGGCGGCATTAGTTCCTTAAACAGGTCAACCACCAACGGCAGAATTTCATCTTTGAACAGGACAAATACAGGCTGCAGACTTTCAAAAGCCTCTTTAAGCGCCGGAAGTATTTCTTCTGTCATAAGCGGCATTAAATCATCACTCATAAGCTGTGAAAATCCGTCTATAATACCGGGCAATGCTTCGCTTGCAAGTTGTAATACAGGTTCTAAAAATGTTTCAAATGCCTCTATAACGTCCGGTAAAACTTCTTGTATAACCGGCAGAACTTCTTCAATAAGTTCAGTCAGTACAGGTATCAGAGCTTCGCCTAACGGCAGTACAAGCATTTCAACAGAACGCTTTAAACCCTCAAGCATTGAACCTAAATCGTCATATTGGATATCTTGTATTTCTTTCATGCTATCATAAGTTTTATCAAACGAATCGGATATGTCTCCGGTACTCATGATAACATCGCCGCCGAGATCTTCCCACATAGTGCCCCAAAGAGCTGTACCTATTTGATTACGTTCCAAAGGGTCTTCAATTGCTGATAGCATTAGCAATACTTCTTGTAATGCTTTATTTGCACTTTCGCCGCCTGCGCCGAATTTTGCTGCTGTCTCGTCTGCATCAAGTCCTAATGCTTCAAATGCCGCAGTAGTTGAATCAGATAGGTCAATAACTCTGATTGCATTTTCCTTGACAGCATCACCGATTTTATCCAGATTCCATGCGCCGCTTTCTGCTCCAGCTTTTAAGACGTTAAACATACCCTCGGCATCATAACCGTTTTTTTTGAACTGCACTGAATATTCGTTGATAGAATCAAGAAATTCGCCTGAAAAGTCAAGTCCATTTTGCATTCCTTGAACCATGAGATTATAGGCTTCTTCAGCTGTTAAACCAAATTGATTCATCAATGTATTTGCGGCACGTAAGCTTTCTTCGGGGCTATACCCCGATAAATCTTGAAAAGCAAAAGCCGCTTCTGTAAGGGTTGACATATCAGTTTGACTAATATCCCCAAATTGCTGATTTACAACTGACATGACATCAGCAACGTCTTGTAAGCTGTCACCATAATTATTTTGATAGATACTTTCAAGAGTATCTCTAAACCCTTGCATTTCGGCATCAGTCGCTCCTGTTTTTGCAGCTATCGAATTTAAAGCAACATCCATATCGTTAGCCAGATTTATACTACACCCTCCTAAGGCTGTGGCAGCACCGCCTATAACGGCATATCCTCCGGCGATTGCTTTTCCGCCTGCTTTAGCAATATCGGCAAGTTTATTTCCGCCTTTTTTCGCTTCGTCCTGTGCCGAAAGCATATCCTCTCTTAACTTATCTAAACTTGCCCTGACTTCGTATAAAATTTCGCCGTCAGCCATATATAATGATCACCTGCCTTTATGTTTTTGCTCTTGTTATTAACGTTTCCGCAAGGCGTTTCAAGCCCTCCTGAAAATTACGTTCTCGTTCTTCCTGCGATATTTCAAGAGCGTAATAAGCTTTAAGTTCCATAAGCGAATGAATATACTCCTGATTATGCTTGTCAGGCTTGGGGAGAGGTCTTGCACGTATGGACATAACTTCCCGTATTTTTGTTTTTTCAGAAAGTCCCTGAAAAAGAGAAATAAACTTTTGCCAGTGTAATTTTCCTTGTTGTTCTATAAGGTCGATACCGTAATCCATAAGAAAAGAGCTGTAGATATAAGAAGAATCCTGCTTAAAATCTACAACTCTTAACTGATTTCTGCTTGACTGTCTTTGAAAAGTTTCAATCTGCTCCTTGAAAATTATGTCAAGTACCTTGAAATCCGGTATTTTGCTGCCCTTTACAAGTAAGGCAAGGGCAAACTGTGCTTTTTCCTGCTCCAGAAGAATACCGTCCTTAAAAATGTCGTACATCTTAAGAACGGTATCGAATGAAATGTTAAGTTTTATTTTTTTGCCGTTGTATATTACAAAATTTGTTAACGGTTTTGCAATATCAATCATTTTAATCCTAGCTTTCTGCGCTGTTTTCTGGAAAAAGTGTTGTTATTGGCTATAAGCTGTTTTTTCTGACGGACGCTTTTTTCTATGCTAGGTACTACAACGTCATAAATAAACGGCATTGTCTGGAGCAGCATGTCAATATATCTGTTGTCAAAATATTTAATAAGCTTTTGCGTATTTTCATCACCGAAAATAAGTCTTATAAATTCAACAATAGCTTTACCGTATGTTTCAAGCATTTCATCCGTTTGCTTTTCCTTGGCGGCTTTTTCAGCGTTCATAACCGCAATCTGAGCCTTTCGGAAATCTCCTGCAATTCTTTCAACGTCAATGTCTAATTTTACAGTCAATTCTACTTCGCCGTTTTCACCGAGGAATTCTACGTCCTCGGTAATACGGTTTGTTTTTTTTATCTGATAAGCCATAATTATTCCTTTCTGTTATTCTGTTATATCTTCCTTGGCTGTATATGTCGGTTCGCCATTGAAATGTATTTCAACTGAAATAGCGGTAGGCTGATTTGCCGCACCCCCTGAGCGTGTTATTTTAGCAAGAGTTGCCGAGCATTCAACCATATCACCTTCGGGAAGAATCATTCTGAAAGCTGTTTCTCGTGCCTTTCCAAAACCGTACATTACTTCGTCACTAAAAATATAGTCCTGCGCCTTGTCTCCTTTAACCCGTACACCTGTAAGTGTTACTATCATTTGCCCACCGGTGACATAAGAAGAACCCCAGCCTTTATCAGAAATAAATCCCGACTGATAAAGTACTTCGTTCAAAGATTCGGTAATATTATCGAATCCGACTGCTACCGGAGCATAATTTTCTGTTGCTCCGCCGCCGGGACCGCCGCTGAATCCTGTCCTTACCATAAGCTGATATTCATAATTGAGTGACAAGTCAGCCGCATTTACAGAACCGTTTGTATTCATTTAAATCCCTCCATATTATAAAAATTGACGGTCAGAATGCAGGAATAAATCCACATAATGCCGTCTGAGTTTTTTTCCTGCCCAACATAATTGGGACAGGTAGAAATTTCAATTAATTTTATCTGCCATTTTTCACCGCTTGGCAGATTAAGCGTTCTGCATTTATTACATGCAGTATTAAGCGATTCGAGAGTAGTTTTCTGTGATTTACCTTTTGATAAAATGAGCACCGACATCTGATCATAGCTTTCCCCGTTAAAAAATCTTCTGGGAGTTGATGACGGGGCAAGCTCCATTACAGTACCGCCCTTTTCGGGTAGTTGTCCTATAGGAATATTTAAAAATTTTGAAACTGCCTGCAATACTTGTGTCTGCACTTCCATTTACCGCCCTCCTTTGAATACTTTGTCATATATAGCCAGCCAGTCCTCTTTGTGTTCGGAGCCGGCTTTGTGCGCCCACATTTTCTGGGCGTTGGGATTCTTATCTTTACAAGCTGAATCAAGGTAATATTGCTTTTTGGCATAAGGCGTTTTCCATATAAGCGCACCGTTTTCTAAATCACTGTGCATAATACTGCTGCTGATAAGTCCGTCCTGATCTTGCTTGCAATAATAATTGCAATCTTTAAGAGCTTGTTGAGACATAGCGTACTGAGCCTTTTTATGCAGTTTTAAAAAACGATCTTCAATTCCTTTTGTATTCAGAGTAACCTTAACATCTGCCATTATATCAGCCCCAATTCATAATGATGCAGCTTATTGTCGTCATACAGCGGTTCAATAGTTTCGATAATGTGTTCAGTGCCGTTCCATATGACCTTCTGTCCCTGACTGAAAATCTGATTTTTAGGACGGCTGTTTTTACAGTCATAAAAAAGAACAGCCGACAATGATACTTGTCGGTTGTCTTTAGCTGTGACAAGTCTTGAACAAGGCTCTATACGGATTTTTTTAAGCTTTGTCATATCGGTAATTTTCTCGTCCTGCCACGTATTATTTATACCTACAGTTTTTAATTCAGCCGTATGTATCAGCAGTCTTTTGGGTATAGGTCTCATAATACCGCCGCCCCTCTGTAAAGCAATCCTGTAGGTGCAAGATATCCCTGCGCCAAAGGGCACAAAGTAACTGAGCCGTTATTTTTGTTGCCGGAAGTATCAGTTGAATAGCTGAATTTACCCAAGGAAACAGAATTATATGAATTATCTGTCAGACTGTCAATACCGCCGTTATTGTCTATGTAATCGGCATGGGCGCAAACTGCCTTGCTTACCCTTGCCTTAAAAATATCCGGTACTGTATCGACTGTATAACCGCTGAAAGCTATTGCATTGTTTACAATATCGGTACAACGTGAGAGGAGCAGTGAAAGCTCCTCGTCTGTACCGTCAAATGAACCGTGCCATGTATTTTTATAGAAGTTGATCATTATGATTTTGATACCGCAATAGTATAGGTATTTTCGGAAGAACCGTTTGTCACTTTAATTATTACTGTATTTTCACCGCTTGCCCATGTTGCAGAACCACCGTTATCAACAGCAGTTTCATCGACCTTGATTTCAACAACCGCGTTTGAATCAGACGGAACTGCTGTAATAGTGTTAGTTGCATTAGATGTTGACGCAGTGTAGGCAGTTGTATCTTTATTAAAAGCAGGGGAAAGATTAAGCGAACCAATAGAAAGGCTTGATAGTGTAGTATCAGGAGTTGTTTCAGCAGCAGGAACGACAGCGGCAAAAGCATTTTCCTTAACACAAAGATACCCTACACGCATAGTAGCCTTGATAGCAACCATATCCTGTTCAGCAAGAGAAATAGGTTTACCGTCTGCATCAAGAGTATTTTGAAGGGTTGCTTCTTTGAGTATCTCAAATTCAATGCCCTGTTTCATACCAAAAAGTGAGTACTTCCACTCTCCGCCGATAATGACAGCCTTTTCTTTATCCCATGCTCCGTTGCGTACAAACTCAATAGGCTGAGAGTAGAATTCTTTTTGATTTGTACCCTCAATGAAAAGAGACGCACCGTTATTGTCTCTGAGTTTTCTCAAAGTGCCCTTAACGCCAATAGTGGCGGTAAAGCCGTTAACGTCAAATCCATTTTCCTCAACAGTTGACATAAGATCTGAAACGTCAATGTCAATTTTGTCTGTTGCGGAAATCGTATTGCCGGCATCTGAAATTTTACCGAAAAGAGATGTCTCAAACGGGGAATCAGTACCGAAAATACAAGCGGCGTCAATTGTCTTATAAAACGCTTCTGAAATACTTGGGCGCAGTTCTGAAAATACGTCAATAGTAGTATCTTCAAGTTTTTCCTTTGTTACCGGAATGATAACAGCCAGCTTTTTGGCAATTAACTTTGGATAAATCCATGTTGCGCCGGAAGTCTTGATACGTTCGCCTTCACCCACCCAGTAAGCTCCTGCGCCGGAAGTCATGACCGGAACCTTCTTCTCGTTTGTTTTCATTTCCTCTGCTTTTGAAAGTCTGATAATACTTGAACCTCTTGCAACGTCCTTAATTATTTCGCCTGAAATTTCTTCCGGAATAAAACCGGAAAGTTCGTCTTTTAAGTATGACATAAAAATTTACCTCCTTATTTTCTTTTAACCTGTTCGGCTCTGATAATGTCTATAGCTTTTGCAGAAGATACAGGGGGAGTATTACCTCCTGTTCTGACTCCTGTTGTAATACCCGGTTTTGACGATTCAGTAAATGCAGGGTATTTTTTGATAATTTCATCAATAGCTTGTTCAGCTGTGACCTTGTCTGTGATTTTGGTTTTAGCAAGAGCAATAACATCTCCCAAAGCTTCAGAGGAAACACCTTTTGACATAGCCGTTAATTTCAGTTCTGCCGCCGCTGCTCTTTCCTCCGCTGCAAGTCGTGCTTTTTCAGCTTTGCCGATTGCCGCCGCCTGTTTTTCTGCATCGGATTTCTGGGATTCCTGCCACTTGCGGAATTCAGCAAGTTCCTCAGATGAAAGCGTATCGTCTTTTTCATCGGCTTTTTGCGGCTCTTTATTGGATTCTGTATTTTGTGCAGGGGTAGTAGGTTTAGGATCACCTCCACCGGTTGAAGCCCCGGCAGGCTCCGTATTAGTAGGTTCGTTCGGCTGCTGCTCGTTTACGTTTGTTTCATTTTCCATAAAATTACCTCCATAAAATTTCTAAGCAGTTTTATGTCATACTTAGGACAGTGCGTGACCGCACGGAACATATTGGGCAAAATTAACTTAAATTTCAGTTAACTGCTCGATGGGTTATTTTTGATTTTGAGCATTAAAAAAGCACCTCTTTCGAGATGCTTAAAAACTATTAAATTTTGAACATAAGAAAACCGCCTCAGTGGGCGGTTATTCCTCAACTATTTCAAACTCTTCTACAGGGTATAAATAATCTTCATCAGTCTCATCTATAACCCTGTATCTATCTTTCTCTTGTCCTAAGCAATCATAAATTTTACCTGTTATAAGCTCCATAGGATCGCTTATCGTTCCAATATATTTAACTTTCATCTAAATACCTCTTTACCTTCATTTTAATTTTTTCACCATCAGCTTCATACCAATGTATTTCTACAGTACGCTTTTTTCCGTTTTCAATTATAATTCCCTCACCACGTACTTTTTGCCATTTTTCAGCTGGAATGCCATAATTACTTTCAAGATAAATGGCATCACGTATCGGGACATTCGTACCATTTCCAGCAAAAACCTTAATTTTAGTAATTGTTGAACCCTCTGCAAATTTTGCATGATTTCCATCAGGAAGTTTTACAGGATAATTCTTAGCAGAAGCACCTACACTTCTGCCTATTACTTCATCTGTCTTTATTATACCACCCTGTTCGAATTTGTCAAGGACATTTTTATTAAGCTGCACAGATGCATATTTTTCCTGCAATATTTGATTAACCTGGCGTGATACTGGTCTCATCCTGCCTGACATTATTTGAGAAAAAGCTTCACTAAAAAATTCGTTTTTGTTTGTTGCTCCATAGCGTGACAACGCCTTTCCGAAAAAATCAACTTGACTTTTTCCGGAACTTGAGCCGCCTGCTTCTATCCATTTTAAATAAGCGGAATGCTTTTCAGCTTCATATATAGCACTGATTTGAGCTTTAGCTTCGCTCGAAAGATCTTCCCAAATTGCATGGCCGATTTCATGGTAGAACGTTCCATATTTATCTTTACTTGCATTCCAGTTATCAGCAAAAAGTTTCTCAGCTTTTTTCTCATAAGTGCCCATTGAAGAATTTACCAGTTTAATAGTTTTTGTCAATGGGTCGTATGCAGCTTGCATGTATCTTGTACTACCTGATTTAACCACGTCAATTTTTTCTATATCCAATTTTCTGCCGAATCGTCCATAGACTTGATTTGCAGCATCAACAAATCCGTTTTTTACGTCATTCTTTAATTTAGGATTTATCACCAAATTATCTGATTTATAAAATTTCCTGTCAGAAACTATGCCAGGCGTTAAAACTGGATTTTTAACTTTTAGCACAGTACCACTTCCACCGGAATTGTCAACAGATTTCGTCTTGATTTCCGCAATACGCTTTTTCTTATCAGATGTGGTAAATCCGGCAACAGACTTTTTATAATTAACTACCGCTGTTCTGTCGGGCTTATATTTCAAATCATTATCGGTACAATATTGTTTAAGTGCTTGCTGCCGTGTTTTAAGCGTTTCTTTAGCTTTTTTCAGTCCCTCAGTATCGCCGACAGATTCCAGCGATATGCATTCACGTTTTGATTTTCTCACACGCCTTTCAAGCTCTCTCTGCCCTTGTACTTTTTTGTACTGTTCCTGATTGTCGTATTCGTCATACGGAAAATATTTTTGATAAGAAATGCCCGGAATAAAAGGATAAATATGGTGTCCGCAGTTGATGCCAAGAATTCCGTCAGGTTCACCATAGCTTGATTTTTTCCATGAATAATATTTTATTTTTCTGCCATGCAGGTCGGTTGTAAAACCGTCTTTGTTCTTACGGTTGAATATTTTACCCTGATCTTCTGCACATTTAGGACGTGCTCCGGCATGACTTGATACTTCAATCAAATCAACCCCGTAATCCTCCATACGGTCAAACTGTGCCTGATGGGCAACATTATTTGCTGTTGTACGAATATCCATGTTTATGTAAGCTTCTGGAGACCATTCTCTTCCTAGCTTATCCACAAATGCTGGAATGCCTTTTTCAGACATTTCTTTGATACATTGCCTCATAGCTGCCTGTCTGCTTTCTGCACCTGTTACAACCTTTCCGGTCGCTTTATTAAGCGTATTAATAAAAGATTGCTTTTCGGCAAGTTCAGCAGTATCATTGATAATTTTCTGTGCTGCTGATTTTGCTTTATACCGCATAACAGTATTAACCATGTTAAGAGACTGTTTTGCTTGTTTTTGATAAGAGGTAAGCGCTCTTGCCATGGTTTTTTCAATTGGTACTTCCGTACCGTTTATAATACCGTTCCTTGCAAGCTTCTGAAAACCGGGTTCAAGTTCCTCAACAGCAGAAAGTGCGGCGGTTTCAAGAACCTCTGTCAGCATATCCGGAGCGATTCCCGCATATTCTGTAATAACTTTTATGTTTGATTTGTCTAGCGCGCCAAGCTGTGCAAGCATCTGTATTTTCCACTGTGCTGTAGGACTGTCAATATTTCCGGCAGCTAAATATTCGGCGATATTAGCAATAAGATCGGTTTCAAGTCCTGTGTATAAATCACTCAGACTTTGACTGAGCCGCATCATCTCCAGTTTTGTCATTGTTTTCACCGCCATTCAGAAAATCGTCAATATCAATTCCCGTTACCGACTGTTCTTTTGAAATACGGTCAAGTTCCTGCTGCGCAGTTTCTTCGTCACATTTTTGAACCTCCATAATAGCATTCAATTTTGATTTTAAGCCTGCTTGCGTAAGTTTTATATTGTTGTCAATCAAAGTATTATCATCAATAATAATGTTATCCTGCCAACCTACAGTAACAGCATATTCCTTTACAGGAATAAGATCAAGAGCCGTACCTAATGCAATAAGACTGTGTACAAGCTGTTCAAGCATTTCGGTAATTATATTTTTATTGGATTTAATAGTTCTTGCCGTTTTACTGTCCTGTGAAATAACTTCGGTGGCTGTTTTCATTCCCTGTACTGAATCAAACGAAAATGAGCCGGCGGACAATCCGATCTGAAAACAAAGAATATTAAGCAGAGCGTTAATAGCGGATACATGTTCTTCAATACGCAGTTCAGTTGTATTATCAGTAATTTTCAGCGTTTCATTTTCTTCCGTTTTTAAAGCTATAAATGCTTCATCATCTGCATCAAAATAGCGGCGCATACTGTTTGTCAATGGGTCGACAACAGTTCTTATACATTGAGCCGGAACAATAATTCGTTTTTTGCCCAAGATAAATTCACGGCTGAAACTATCAAACGCAATATCAAGCGTTTCAAGAGTATCCACAGCATTTGCAAAAACCGATAAGCCAAGAGGGGAATCCATTTCGATGTTGTTTGATACACAGGGCTTGAAATAGCAAAACATAGGAATCTGTATATTATCGTAAGTTATGTAATCGGTAAGGGACGGAAACATTTCAGAAACAGCGCATTTTGTCCCAAGGCTGTCCTTTATGCTGCTTTTATATGCTGAATTTTCAATTACAGTAATGCCTTTTTTATTAGTCCCGTGTTTTTCCATAAGGGTATAATAATTACCGTTTTTATAAGAAGTTGTGAGGAATACGCATTCGGTTACAGTTTCGCCCGTCCAGCCTATCGGAAGAAAATGTTCAGCCTGAACATAGTCAATCATTGGTTTTGAATTATCAGCATAAATTTTTAATGCACAACCGCCCATTGCATAGGCATAAGACAAAATCTCAGGAAACTTGCACCAAAATCCAGTTTTATTCAGTACACTATTTATGTATTCCTGATACGCTTCATTGTCAAGAGTAATTTCAACCTGTTCCGAAAATGTCATAGCTGAAAATTCATCACATATAACTTTAGCTGCATTCAGAAGCTTTCTGTTACGAAATCCTTTAGCGTATAGTCCGGAAGCTCTTGTGCGCCGCCATGGGGGATTATTTTGAAATATATGTTTGTGCAGTCCCATATCCTTGTAATTATCTGTAAGATTCAGAATTTCCAGATTCGGAAATGCTTGTTTAGCGTCCTGTAAAATATTCATCAGCCATTTAATCCTCCAATCTCTATAATATCATTCATCAGCGGTTCAACACTGTATTCAAATGCATCAAGGCTGTCTATGTTGAAATTTCCATCGTCAAGACGGACATCATCAATCTTTTTTGAATCCCATACAGCCGACTGAAAAGCTTGTATGATGTACTTACAATTATTCATAATAAAAAATCTGTTTTGTGCCATGATTTGATTGGTAAAGCGAATTCTTCCAAGTATTTCAGATTTTCTGGCATTGTGCGGATTTATCGGTATTTGTTTTTTGATCAGTTCAGATTTAATGCCTTTTATGAGTGTCGTTTCTGCACTGTCAAAATAAATATCATAAACATTATATTTACTTTGACATCTGCGTATAAAATTAATGATGTCTTCATAAAGCTGAACAGGCGTTATAACCTCTTTGCGGTAATATTCTTCAAGTATTATCACTTTTTGCAAAGCTGTTGAAAATCCAGTACATATTCCGGCATGAGCCGAACCGTTGCCACCAAAGTCAAAGCCGATATTGCAGTACATGATATCAAATGGGTGAAGCTTACCTCTCAGAGTAACAGGATCAACTAAGAATCTTGACGAATTGTCTGCAAACTGCTTGTAAATAACCCCCTCCGCTGATACCCACAGTCCCTTAATATATCTGTCATGAAACACTCCTGTAAATTGTTTTTCAGCAGATTCCAATTGTGCAGGGGAGAGAATAGGATTATCTGACATCAAAAAATGTAAATGCAGTGCGTTTTTTTCATCAGCTTTCTGAATCCATTCGGTATAGAACCAATGGAATTGATTGTCCGGATTGCAGTTAAACCATAATTTAGCCTGTTCGACTGAAAGCGTTCTTGTTACTGCCTGTTCAACAAATGAACGCGGCATTAATGCCACCTCGTCAAAAAATACACCGCTTAACGTGATGCCTTGAATCAGCATGTAAGACGATTCGTCCTTACCGCCAAAAACATAAAAGTAATTTTTCTTTCCCATTCCCTCAACAGTCAGCAGATTGACGGAACGGGTATAAGTAACTTTGAAATAATGTGTAATATCAACTATTGATTGCAAGGGCATAATAATATTACGTTCTGCCGAACGTACAGTTTTACCGCATATACCGAATGTTGCGCCGTCAAAGCGTCTCATAGCCCATAAAATAAATGATGTAATCATGCAAATGGTTTTACCCGAACGTACAGCACCATCGCAAATAATCGCCTTGTAATCGTCCTTATAGCACCATTTGAAAACGGTTTTTTGTTTAGGAGATAATTTTTTAAAGGTCATTTTGTATCGTCCTCCAAGGCTTTATATAACGTGGGTTCTTCTGATTTTTCCGGAACGCCTTTAACAGCATCTTCCTTTAATTTTAATTCTTTACGCTTCAAAGCATGGTTTTCACGCTGAACGGATTCGCCCATAAGGTCAATCAGCATATCTGCCGCTTTAAGGTTTCTTTCAGTCAATGCCTCATCTGTCAGCATATTTATAAGCTCTTCATAAAGCTCCGGATTTTCCTTGAACTTCTTTTTTAACGCACTCTTAAAACTTCTTGATATTCCGGAGGCTTTACCGCCTTTTCTGCCATTTTCGACCGCTTCACGACCGCTTCGGAACTGTGTATCTGGATTTCCTTTTTTTAAGTTTTCATTATTCAAAATCACCACCTACCATAATAAATTTAATCATGAAAAAAGCACCTCCGGGGAGATGCTTGAATAATTTATTTAATCGTATGAAGTAACAGTAAACGGCTGAATCATTTCAGGCTGGAAATTAATTTCATAGTGATAAGGGTCAACATGTGCACCGGAGATATCTTCCACTGTGTACATAGTCCAATCGTTCAAATAGACATAATCAACTTTATACTTTTTCTGTCCGATTTCACTGGTTACTACCAATTCCTTATTGCTGTTATTTGATATTGAAAAATATCCTGTTAACTCAAGAATAGGTTTATCCGACCTCATATTGATAACGCTTAGACGTCTTTCAATATTAAAATTATCCGCCTGCTGCTGAACGTTATATGTAGCTCGTTCTGCCTGAGTACAAGCGCATAATAGGGCAGAAGCCATTGTAAGTACTGTACCTGCTGCAATTATTTTATTTAATTTCATTTATGACCCTCCAAAATATTTTTTTATAAAAAGCCCTCACTGGGACACATCGTTGAGAGGTGCGTGAGGTTCTATTAATCCGGTTTTACCGTTTCGGACGTATCCTAATCAGGCTAAATAGTTGCAACCGGAAACTACTCTAATGCTTGGCGCAGTCTATCGGAGTTGCACCGACCGAAACTACTGACTGCATAACAGCCGTCTAAGTTTCAACGGCTGTAGTCAAGGAATAAAACAATGTAGAAGAGAGGTTAGAAACAGGACGGTGCTGCTTTCGCCCTGTTTCTATAGTACTATAATATCATATTTTATTACTGAATAAAAGGGTAAAAAGTGTAATAAAGTAACATATAATTTATTTGTTTTGTATTATTTTTGCAAAATTAGATAAAGCCCTATCATGAAGCACTCCTTTTGTGTAATCATATTCCTTGTTTATATGTTCTGCTACTTCTTGCCACGTCATGTTTGATATGTATTTATCAATCAATAATGCTGCGTATAGCTTATTTGGCATTTTATGTATTTGTATCGTAATCTCAGCTTTTAGTTGCTCAGACTCTTTCATCATTTCTAAAGCCCTTGTAGCGTAGTCAACCATCTCAGCCACATTCAAGCCTACTTTATCGGATACATCACCATTATGTTGCGCTGGCAAATCAGAAAAAACACTCGTAATCTTAGTTGCACGTTCACGGCATTTTTGTATAGATATGTTTAAACTATCTATTTCCAAATCAATATTATTTGCTCTCGTCAAATATTCCTTAGCAGTCAAACTTGTCCCTCCTTTCAACCACGAAATCAATTTGATTCAAATTCTTATCCCGTATGTACTGTTCTGCCTTAACTGCGTTGTCAAAAATCCTGTAATTATCCTTGATGTCACAAATTATATGTCCGTTGTATTTGTCATAGATTACATACGTTTGTGTTGACATTTTAATTCTCCTTTGCTTTAAAATACTCATGAAATCCTGACATTTCTGCTTGTAGATTTTTGACCTCTGAACTGTCGATTTTGGCTTTTCGTTCAATAGTAGATTTATGTAACTGTTGTTTAAACGGCAACGGCTTTGGAAGTAACTGCTCCATATCAATACCAATTTCAGCAAGTTCTTTTCCTGCCATATAATCAAATACATTATCAAGACAGTGCTTGTGGTATTCGTCCATAGTAGTATTAAGTGTTAAAAGAAAATCTTCTATCCGCTTTTTCTTCCACCCTGTATGCCGCATAAGTGCAATTAAAAATACTATTCCGTTAGAATTTATACATCGATCTATTTCTTCCATAGCCTCCCCACATAGCCATCCTATTTCCTTTTTGGAATACGTTCTTACTCTTGATTTCACTTTAATCCTCCTTTAAAATAAACGGTAATATTAATCCGATTAATTCATCAGTACTTTTTTCGTAAACAAAAACTCTCCATTCGTCTCCTTTGTAACTTACCCCGGTACCGAAAAATTTTATGTATTTATCGTTTACATATACAGATTTTCCGGAATCAGACTGCAACTGTCTTATTATTATTTTCGGGATTGTACATCTGCAATTGCAAGTTAATTTTAACTCTGGTACTTTGTCCATGCCGTCTAAAACTCTTTTTGGCAAACATACAAATCGACTTACATCAAGCATGAGATCCTCCTGCGGTATCACGACCGCCGTAAATCCGTCTGCCGTTAATAATACCCTGCCATCGTCTAATTTTAACATCCCTACATGGTCGCTCGTCAGTGCCTGATGCTGACATTTTATAAAAATATTATTTTTCATTTTTTAATCCTCCATAAGTTCTTTGTATGAAATACCATCAGTTAATCCCGGTGATTTATCGCTGTCAGTAGGCATATATTTTGCGTTAGTAAATGACGGATATTTGTACTCTATCATGGCAAAATTTGCTACGTCTACAAGATATTCGGTGTTATGGGTTTCCTCATACAGCTCTAAACGTCTTTTTATACTTTTGTAAGCTTGGGCTAATTCCGGATAATTTTGAGAACACCATCCATATTTATAATGGGACACCTCAATAGCATTTTTCATTTTTGCAATAAATTCATCAGAAAAGTCTCGCCGTAATATTTGTTCTCTAGTTTCCATTCTTATTACCTCCATATTTCAATTTTACGCCCGTTTTTAGGCGTTATGATTTTAACCCTGTAATTCCATTATAACACATTCAAAATTGATTACAGCGCATTCTAGACGGTGTTTTCAGCGTTTAATTGCCCTCTTTGCATGGAATGATATCATCTAGTTCAAAACAATCGCAGTCATAACAATCTATTTCTTCTTCAACAGACAAAACAGTTAAACCGTCAATATCATCTAGCATGTTGTATGCATAATCGCTAATATCTTCTGTAAAATCATCAGGATCAGGAATATATTCTATGATATCTTCATCGCACTCAACGGTAATTAAATGTTTTAATTTAACGGTTTCTTCCACAAAAATTTTATACTTCGCCATTTTCAGCCCTCCACATACATGTCAAGATCATCATCAATAACTATAGGTTCATCACCAGTAAATGCGATTTTCAATTTTTTATCTTCGTCTGCCTCAACTATCATTACGCTATTTTTCAAAATTGCAACCGCCTTATCACCCGGCTCTAATTTTTGATTTTTATTTTTCTCAGCATATTTTTCACAAAATAAATTAAATGCTTCTATTGCATTAATCATTTTCTTCTCCTTTCAGCAATTCAGGATTATCGTGGATATTGCCGACAATTTCTGATTTTGCAATCCAAATGTGAAGTTCTCTGCTAAATTGCCCGTCTCTCTGTAAAAATTTGCTGTGTTCATTATCCCATTCAACAGAATAAATTCCCGATCTGAATTTTAAAATATCCCCCTCAAAAATTTTAACGCCGTTTTTATCGGTCAGGCCTGTATATTGTCCTACTGTTTCGGGCATGACTATATACGGATATATAAAATTTCTTTTAGTTATTGTTATTGCATTTTTTAAGCGGCTTAAATCACCGTAAACCCATTCATCGCCTGTTTTCCCCCTGAATAATATTTCTCTATTCATCTTTCAATACCTCATTTCATATCCGGTAAAATTTGAACACCAGTAACATAATAAATAAATGTCTTTCCGTCATCGGTAACATGATAATAATCTTCACTGCTTTTTTTCATAAAACCGATTTCAACCAGTTTGTCAAGTTCTGCTTTGTCTCTTTCTCCAGCATTATAATAATTGCGGTATGGCTCATACTTGCGATGTTTTGTACCTTTTACTTTTCGGTCGTCAAACCCAATTGCATGTTTCATCATGTCAATCTGATTATATGTAACATGTTGATATTTGTTATAGTCAACCATCTTTCAATACCTCCTCTTCATTCACCAACCTTCTTCCGCACTTTGGACAAAAATTAAATTGTTCTTCTTGGGGAATGGTTGAATAACCTCCTCTGAAACATATAGTCGGTTGGTCATTTTGTCCTTTACAAATTTTGATTTGAGTAAAGTCATATTTGTAACATAACTCGCAGCCTTTGTCCCTTTCCAGCTTTTCTTCCATAACCGTTATAGCCACGTCAATCGCCTTATAATCATAAGCAAACACGGAATCAGGCTCATCATTTTTAGCAAAACCTTCACGGTCACGCTTTAAGTCAGTTAATTGTTCTATGGCTTCTTTAACCGTCATTTTTATCTCATTCATGGCGTTCTCCTATAATTTCAATTTCCGTCCTTGGATTATCCTTATCGTACTTTCCAGACAGTATCAGATTAATATTATTAAAACTGTCATCAGCAATAATTCCGGCTTTGACCAATCCGTCAAGAATAAACTTACCGCTGTAATTATCAGGATCATGTCTTATTTTAGTACGAAAATAATACGTAATCTTTACTGTTGCTTTGTCAAACGTTTTTTCGGGTTTTGGTCTGCATTTTAAATTAATCAACTGCGCCCAATGTTTCTTTTTTTCCTGATACTCCCATTTATTCGTCCTACCTAAAAATTTATTATTACTAGGCGGTATCTCGTCAATTATGTATTTCACTGCCTCACCTTAACCTATAATTTTTATTATCGTCTTTCTGGATTTGAATAGTAAACCCTGCTGATTTTTCTGCAATTCGTCCAGCCAGTGCAGAATCGTATTTGTTTATATCCGATATCAGCAGTTCAGACGAAATAATTGTTTTTTTGTTGGCGTTATATCTGCTGTTAATGATTTCAAATGCAAAATTCAATTCATCACTGAACTTACTGTTATTTGAATTGGATTTCAGAAAATCGTCAATATACAGAATCTGTCTCTTATACACATCTGACGCTGCCGACGATATGCAGTGTGT
>ERZ1026986.255-NODE-255-length-23092-cov-11.642315_pt1 | contig 23092 bp, 17 predicted proteins | sample MGYA00519455_ERZ1026986 | MGnify/ENA primary metagenome ERZ1026986 (study PRJEB26926, sample SAMN06164548) | human gut metagenome | biome: ENVO:00009003; feature: ENVO:2100002; material: ENVO:00002003 | host: Homo sapiens | place: USA | collected 2012 ...
GGACGAGATATGGCGGTTACAAAGACGCACCCTATTAAATCAACCTTAAAGGCTGCGATAGACTATATCTTAAATCCCGAAAAGACAGACGGGAAGCTGCTTGCGTCCTCTTTCGGCTGCGGGCTGGAAACCGCCGATATTGAGTTTGCATGGACGCGGGAAGCTGCCGGAGATCGCGGCACACATTTAGGGCGGCACTTGATACAATCCTTTGCGGTGGGAGAAACCACACCGGAAGAAGCGCACAAAATCGGCATGGAACTTGCCGGGGCGGTATTAGGCGGCAAGTATGAGTTTGTTTTGACAACTCACGTCGATAAAGACCATCTGCATAATCACTTGATTTTCAACGCGGTTAGCTTCGTTGACTACAAAAAGTACCATTCCAACAAGCAAAGCTATCACTTTATCCGGCGCACCAGCGACAGGATATGTAAAGAGCATGGGCTATCCGTCGTCGTACCGGGACAGGACAAGGGAAAAAGCTATGCAGAATACACCGCCGAAAAGCAAGGGACAAGCTACAAAGCAAAGCTGAAAACGGCGATAGATACTCTCATTCCCCAAGTGAAAGATTTTGACGAACTGCTGCGCCGCTTGCAGGAAATGGGGTATGAAATCAAACAGGGCAAATACATTTCCTTTCGCGCTGCCGGACAGGAACGGTTTACCCGCACAAAGACGCTCGGCGCGGCCTATACGGAAGAAGCGATAAAGGAGCGTATCAAGGGCGTGTATGTTGCCAAAACAAAAACGCTGCGGGAAGATAAGAAAATCCGGCTTGTCGTCGATCTTGAAAACAGTATCAAAGCCCAACAGTCGGCGGGCTATGAACGGTGGGCAAAAATCCATAATCTGAAACAGGCTGCTAAAAGCATGAACTTCCTAACCGAAAACAAGATTGAGTATTATAGCGAACTTGAAAGCAAGATAGCCGATATTATGACCGCTCATGACGCGGCGGCAAAGGCGGTTAAGGAAGTGGAACAGCGTATGTCTGATTTGTCGCTGCTTATCAAGCACACCACCACATACCGACAGTTAAAACCGATTTACGATGAATACCGAAAATCGCCGGACAAGGAAAAGTATCTGCGGGGGCATGAAAGCGAAATTATCCTGTTTGAAGCTGCGGCAAGGGCATTAAAGGAAATGCAGATAAAGAAGCTGCCCGATCTCGCCGCGCTGCGCAAGGAGTATAGAAGCTTAAACGACAGGAAAACCAAATTGTATGAAGATTATCGGCAAGCCAAGAAGCAAATGCAGGAATACGGCGTTGTCAAAAAGAACGTCGATAGTATTCTTTACCCGTCCCAAAGCAGGGCGCGGGAGCAGGAGCGATAAGGCGCAAAACATGGGGTGGCAAGTGGAATGTTAAGGGCTGAAAACGCCTGTGTTTCTGCGGCTTCCAGCGCATGAAAACGACATAGACGATAAAGTATATTCAAACCCGCAAAAACGGCTTTCTAATTGTCCACGCAAGGACAAAAAAAGAACAGGGGCGCGGTGCCGGAAATCGGCAACCGCGCCCCTGTTCTCTATGGGCTATTCCTCGTCGGTCAAGATAAACTCCCTTTCGGAAAACTCGCTGTCCGTCATGGCTTGCAGCTTGTTCACCGCTGCGGCGGCAAGCTGGCGCATATCCTCGTCCATGTAGGGCATGGCGGCAAGGATATTTTCAAGCGTTGTTTCCCGGCTGTCCTCGGCGTAGATCGCAACAATGTTTTCTTCCTCAATGGTAAAGCGGGTATTCATGCTATCAAACCTCCAAATCCTTTTTATGCTCTTTCTGTTTATCTTTCGGCTGCTGCGCCGCCTGTTTCTTGTATTCGTCCAGCTTCTTCAAAATGGACGGTTTTTTCTGCGGCTGTTCCCGTTTCTCGGCTTTTACCGCTTTTGCAAGGTCGGTAACGGAAATCGCTTCCCCCGCCTTTGCCCGCTGCTCAAAATCTGCAACGGTGGGCGTTTGCGGCGTATTGTTGATAAGCCCGTCAAAATTGTTGTCGTTCTGCTCTATGGTGTCCTCGACGTGCTTTAAGGGATTATCCCGCTGCGGCTGCTCGGCGGCTATGGCATAAGCCTGTGTGCCATTCCCCATAATGAGATACTTCCCGTCCTCCGACGCATGGTGAAAACCAAATCCCGCCGCTTCGATCTGTTCACGGCTCATATCGGTAATATGAAAATTGCCCCTCGGCGTTCTAACGGTTTCACCCGTCAAAAGGCTGTCGGGGGTCGCTTCCGGCTGCTGCTTTTCAAGCTGCCCGTCCTTGTAGGAATATCCTTGCGCCGCGATTGCTTCAAGGGTCTTGCCCGTAACGTCGCCATAAATCCGCTTGTCTGCGTCAACCAGCATTTGCAAAGTGTCTTGTACGGTGTCGGACAAGGCTTGCTGCTGTTCGGGCGGCAGCTTGTCAAATACGGGGGTCTGCTGCTCCTGCAAAAACTCCGGCACTTGCTGAAAACCGATACTGTCTACATAGTGGGCGGTGTCCTCGTCGTTCTGATGAAGCACAACAATGTCGGAAACGGAAAGGCTATGCCCCTTAAAGTCGGCGGGGTGGTCGATATTAAACCTTTCCCAAATGTCGCCCAGCGTCATATCCTTTGTAAGCGGTGCAGTATAGACGAGTTCATAATTTACCCGGTCAATGGTAAGTCCAGCCGCTTGCAGACGGTCATAAGGCTCAAAGCGCAAGTCCCTTGTTTCGTCCCCGCGCTTTAACTGATAAATGGAAAAGGTATCGCCCTGCTCCTGCTCGGCTTGCCGCTGCTGCTGCAACTCGGTAAAATGCCCCTCAATCTCGGTAATGAGTTCCTTTGCGGTGGTCTGTATTGTTTCAAGGGACGCTTTTAACTCGGTCATTTCCTTGCCGCTGCTCCAACCAGCCACATAGCCGAAAGAGTAATCGGAAGTATCAAGGCCGAAATGCTGGCAAACCGTATAAGCGACGCTTTCCGCTTCTACCTCGCAGGTATGGCGGTCAACGCGGTTTTGCTGCTCCGGCGGGGCGTTTAAGTCTACGTCGTGCAGCTTCGCATGGGCGATTTCGTGAATGGCGGTCTTTACCGCCTGTAATTCACTCACGCCCTCTTTGATTGCAATACGCTTGTCGGTCAAACTGAAATACCCATTTGCGCCGTTTGTGATCTGCTCAAATGCAATCGGGACGGGGGACGCTTTTTCAAGGGCGGCGAAAAAATCCTCGTACTGCTCCACATCGGCAAGCAGCGGTTTAACGGAAAGGTCGGGAAACTCCTTGCCCTCGGTCTGCGAAATATCAAAGACGGTTATAACCTTAAAGGCGGGGACGGTGATTTCCTTTTCTTCCTTTACCACTTTTCCCTCGCGGTCAAGCATGGGCTTTCTCGTTTCGGGGTCGATTTTATCAACCAGCTTTTTCACCTTGTAGGGCGCGGGGGCAAAGATTTTAATGCCTTTCTCGCCTTTCTTTACATGGCGGTCAAACTCCTTTTCCCATTGACGGAAGCCCATTACCAAATTGCCGCCCTGCATAGCAATTAGGATAGTGTTATTCAAACTATAATCATGGAACTTTGACATAGCGGTTAGAAACTCTTTGTAGCGGTCGCTGTCAAAAATCGCCTGTACGCCCTGTTCCAAACGCGCGGTGATCTCCTTTACCTTTTCGGCGGGCTTTTCGGAAGTAAGGATAATGGGGACGACGGGGCGGGGCTGCTGCGGCTCTGCGGCCTGTGCGTCTGCTTGCTGCGTTTCGGCTGCGTCCATATAGGCTTTGTCCTGTTCGCCGCGCTCCGGCTGCGGGTAACTCATAATGCGGTATTCTTCCGGCACTTCGCGCCCCTCAAACTGCCGTTCCCACTCGTCGCCGCTTTCCACGATATAGCCGTACTCGGTAAACGCGCCTTTTTCCTGCGCGGCAGCGTTCCTGCCAAAAGTAGAAAGGTCAATGCCGCCTTTCCATTCTTCGGGCATTTGTACCATGCCGGATTGATTTAAGTAATAGTCGCCCAAATCGTGGTAGTTATGTACTTCGGGGATATGGACGTAAAAATCCACGTTGTAGGTGAAGTCAATTACCTGTCCAATATTTGCAAGCCCGTTTTTCTGCTGCAAAGCTGCGTTCAGCTTGCCAACCTCGGCGGGGTCAAGCTGTTCGAGCCGCGCCGCAAGAAAATTGAGTTCGTCCACGTCGGCGGCGCATACCATTTCATAAGGCAAGGCAATATGTTTCTCCGGGTCGTCGGAATAGCCGCGAATGGAAAAATCCTGCGGGTTGTCGGCGGTAATGCCGACGTTCCGCATAGCTTCGTGCAACTGCTCCTTTGTGGCGGGCATATCCAACCAATAGCCGCCGGGGTCGCCCGCGTCAAAGCGGCTGCGGTTGCCTATCATAATAGAAAACTGTTCGCTCATGTGTTCACGCTCCTTTTCCTGCCCGGTATTTTCGGGGATAGCTGCCGCCTGTTGCTGCTGCGGGGGTTCTTCGCCCTCTATGGTGTAGTCCGGCATGAGCATACCGTTTACTTTGAAATAGTCGGCGTACTCCTGCGGGATAGGCGGGGAGATTTCCGTAAACAAGCGGTCATACGCTTTGATACGCCCATTCAGATACTTTTCCATAGCTGCCTTGTCGGTGAAAACCTTTCTATCTTGTCCGGCAATCTTCGCTTGGGTTCTGCTTGGGCTGTTGGTGCGCACGCTCCATGTAAGCGTCCATGAATACGGGATAGATTTCTGCGCTTCTTTGTCGTAGCGGGTATTCTCGTAAATGTAGTAATTCATCTGATATACCCGGTTGCTGCGAATATGGCGGTTATGCTCGGTGGTCTGCCACTCGTTAGCGGTGTGCTGGACGTGCGGCGTTCTCACATATTCAAGTGTTTTATCCAGCAAAAGCGTTCTTCCCGCCTGTTCTTCCCATGCGGCGGCGCGTTCTTTAAGGTCGTCAAAAATCGCCTGTTCTGCCGCCGCGCTTTCGCTGCGCATGGAAAGTAGCTGCGCAATCGGCAAGGAAGCATAAGGGGCAATCTCCCTGTCCTTTGCTTCAAAATATATCCGGCGTTCTATCCGCATGGTTTCGGCGGCTTCTAATTTGTCATGGTCGTATGAGGAATACGGCATATTCTTTCATCACGTCCTTTCTCGGTCATATAAGGGTTTGGGACTATCCCAACAAGCAAAATGCCCGCGCTCTCTATGGGAAGCGCGGGCATTTCTCGCAAACGGGTACTCGTTTGCTGTGCTTGCTATGTAGTTGTTTTTATCCGTAAACGCCTGTTTCTCTCGCTTTGGGCTTTCTGTCTGCGGCGTATCTTTGCCGCGCAATCGGGGCAGTATTTCGCCCGGTTGCTGCCCGCCGCAAACGTGCTGCCGCATACCGCGCAACGCTTCAAATCGGTTTCCCCGCTGCGGGTGATCTGTTCGCAAAGCTGCCTGTCGGCGGGTAATACCGCTTCGCGGAAATAGCGGCATAGCAGCGAATAGCTGATACTCTGCACACAAACGCAAGTTTCCCCGTCGTCCAGCAGCAGACAATTCCCGCAATCGTTGTTTGCACAAGCGGCGCGGGTCATTTTCTTTACGGCGCGGTATTGCTTTTCATCAAGCCTTATCATTTTCGGTTCTGCTCGACGCGGAAGTTTACATACTTGCCGCCTGTGTCGGCAAGCAGCACAACTCCGTCAAAGGTCTTTCCCGTCTTGGTCGAGTACATACCTTTGATTTTTACCTTTCCGTCTTTCAAAAGGGCGGCGGCAATCGCCTTTGTGAAAGCCTTTTTGCGCTGCTCAAAAAAGCGGTCATTCTTCCACATCACAAAGCTGCAAGCCCTGTCGGAGCAGTAAAAGTTTTTCTTGCCCTCGTAAACCGCCGCGCCGCAACGGGGGCAAGTGCCGATTGCTTCCCGCTGCGGGGTAAACAGCTTCGCTTTATCCTCGGAAATCGCGGAATAGGTCTTGACAAGCCCCGCTGTCATTTCCTCAATCCCGCGCATGAAGTCGGCGGGGCTGTCGCTGCCCTTTGCAATCCCGGTAAGGCGCGTTTCCCATTCTGCCGTAAGCTGCGGGGACGTAAGGCTGTCGGGCAGAATAGCGACAAGGTTATACCCGTCCTTTGTGGGGATTAGCTTTTTGCCCTTGCGCTCGGCAAAGCCCGCGCTAATGAGTTTTTCAATGATACCCGCCCGCGTCGCGGTGGTGCCTAACCCTTTGCGCTCCGCGTCCTCCGGCGTGTCCTCCTTTCCCGCACTCTCCATAGCCGAAAGTAACGTATCTTCGGTAAATGCCTTTGGGGGCTGCGTGTAACGTTCGGAGATCTCCGCTGCCGGATTGTCAAAGGTCTGCCCCTCGGCAAGCGGGGGTAAAACCGCTTCCGGCTCTGCGTCCTCGTCCTGTTCCCCGGACGCGGCGCGGGATAGTCTTTCAATCTCGCGCCAACCCTCGCAAAGCGTCGTCCTGCCCTTTGCGGTAAAGGTATAGCCGCCGCAAGTGAAAACCGCCGTAACCGCTTCATACTCATAGGGCGCGGCAACGGCGCAAAGCAGTTTTGCGCACACAAGGGTCATTAGCTTTTTCTCACTTTCGGCAAGGGAAGAAAAGCCCGTTTTCACAAACTCCGCTGTCGGCAAAATGGCGTGATGGTCGGTTACTTTGCTGTTGTCGCAAATCCTCGCAAGGTCGGCTTGCAGCTTCACGCCCTGCATAAAGGGGAGAGCAGCGCAAAGGCCGGTGATAAGTTCCTTTGTGCTGCCCTCCATATCGGAAGTGATATATTTGCTGTCGGTGCGGGGATAGGTCAAAAGCCGTTTTTCATAAAGGGCTTGCGCATAGTCAAGGGTCTGTTTCGCCGTAAACCCATACAAACGGTTTGCTTCCCGCTGCAAGGCGGTGAGGTCAAACAGTTTCGGCGGGGCTGCGGTCTTTTTCTCTTTTTTAAGGGAAGTACAAACGGCCTGCGATTTCTCGCAAGCCGCTTTCATCTGCCGCGCCGCCGCTTCGTCGTCCTGCCTTTCGGAAAGGGCGGCAACGCCGCCAACGTCCAGCCGGACGACATGATATTTCTCTTTCTTAAAGCTGCTGATTGCATAGTCGCGGTTTACCAGCATAGCAAGGGTGGGCGTTTGCACTCTGCCGACATTCAATGTTTTATGGTAGAGGATAGAGAAAAGGCGGGTCGCGTTAATGCCAATGAGCCAATCGGCCTTTGCTCTGCAAAGCGCGGATTGATAGAGGTTGTCATAGCCGCGCCCGTCTTTGAGATTTGAAAAGCCCTCGCGGATTGCACTTGCTTCCATGCTGCTAATCCAAAGGCGGGAAAAGGGCTTTTTGCAATTCGCCTGTTCATAGACAAAGCGGAAAATGAGTTCCCCCTCGCGCCCGCTGTCGCAAGCATTGATAATCTCGGTAACGTCGCTGCGGTGCATAAGGTCTTTGAGAATGGAAAACTGCTGCTCCTTGCCGCTGGCAACAATAAACTGCCACTCCTGCGGGACAATGGGAAGATCGTCGTACTTCCATTTACGGAATTGTTCATTGTAGGTCGCCGCGTCTGCAAGGCTAATCAAATGCCCGATACACCACGACACAAGGTAGCCGCCGCCCTCAAAATATCCGCTGCGCTTTTCATTCGCGCCCATAACGGCGGCAATCGCCGCCCCGACGCTCGGTTTTTCTGCAATTACAAGTTTCATAGATTATCGTCCTCCTGCTCGGTCTGTTCGGTTTCGACTACTTCCGTTTCCTCGTCGTCCTCGTCAAAATCAAGGTCGTCAAGGCTGCTGCTGCCTTTCGCCGCGTCCTTTTTGGGCTTCAAAATCTTAAAGTAGTAGAACGCGCCGCCGCCCGCTGCGGCAACAAGCAGCACGACAAGCAGAATACCCATGCCGCCGCCTTTTTCTTCTTCCGGCGGCTGCTCGGTTTCTTCCGGCTCCGGCTCGGCTTCCACACCCGCGCACTCGCTCATGTTGACGCTGCAAACCGGGCAAGCGGTGTTGACGCTTCCGGCAACGCATTTATCGGTGCAGCTACAAACGGGGGCTTCGGTCTGCCCGTCCTCCATAAGGGCGGTTAAATCCGCTTCGTCCACTTGGTTAAGGAAATGGACGGTATTTTCCCCGTCCTCGGCGCGGTCAATGATGATGTAAAAATAGTTGCCACTTTTGGTAACGACGGTGATAAACTGCTTGTCGCCGGACGCTTCACCCGTTATATCGTCCACAAGGGACATATTCCCGTCCGGGGTAAGGGGCTGCGGCTCATAGCCGCCCGTCGTTTCTTCCGGCTCGGTTTCCGGCGCGGGGGTTTCCTCGGTTACGGGGGTAGGCGTGTCGTCGCTTTCATCGCCACCGCCCGCATAAGCGGTAACAGAAAAGCCGCACATGATAACCAGTGCGGCAAGCAATACGGTAAACTTTCGGATTATCTTTTTATTCTTCATTGTCGTTGTCCTCCTGTTCGGCGGGGTAAGTGGCTTCCGGCTGCGGCAAGGTGATTTCGCCGCTGGCGTAAGCGGAGAGGAACGCGGCAAGCTGCGTCCCGTCAAGGTGTACCGCCTTTACCATTTGCACGATCTGCGCGTTTTCTTCCTCGACTTTCTGCGCTTCAAGGTCTTTCAGCTTCTTTTGCTGTTCAAGGATTTTTGCCCTCGTTTTCTCAATATCCCTTTCGATACGGTCAAGTTTCGTGTTCGCCATAGTCATTTACTCCTTTCCAAACTGTTCTTTCCATGAATAGCTGCGCCCCAATCCCTTAACGGTTTTAAGATAGGGCATAGCGTTTTCTTCCAAAGTCGCCGCCCGGTTAAATAGATCGGGATAGTGTTCTTTGAGATATAAAATCTCTTGTTTCTTCATGCTCGGACAAAAGAAACAGGACGATTTACCCGGCTGCGGCAATCCTGCCGCTTTGATTTCCCGGATACAATCGTCCCTGTTCCAGCCCCATTCTTCAATGAGGGGGTAGCGGTTATGATATTTTTTGTCGGCTTCGTTGTACTTGCGGGAATGTTCATACCGTTTCACTTCTCCCGCGTCATAGCCGATATAGCGGTTGACTTTCTCGCCGCGCTGCCATACTTCGCGGCAAGGCGCATAGTGGTTGCAAAACTTTTCCTGCGGTGCGATTTTGTGTTTCTGCGAACAACGCTTATGCCCGTAGGCAATCGACGGGAGCGTATGAGAGCGCAAGCACTCGGTTTCAAGAGATAGGCGGTTGCCGTAGCGGTCAACATACTGCACAACGGTAATCTGCGGCATACCGTGTTCCGCAAGCCATTGATTGATTATCTCGATAAATTGATAGGTATGCGGGTGTTCCGCGCCCGTATCGGCAAAGGTGATAAGGTCAATCGGGATTTTGTGCTTGTATAGGCCAATAAGTAAGGCGGCACTATTCGTGCCGCCGCCAAAAGATACAATATTCATTTTTCAACTCCTTTTAATTGTAATTTAACCGCCCGTAGGCGTAAAAGTGGGATTGCCAATAGCTGGTGTCCAGCTTTGAATACTGGATAGGGTCGCCACAATGCAGCATGACGGGGCTTCCGTCCCCGTCCTCGCCCACATAAATCCCCACATGGGAAACGCCGGGGGTGTCGTATGTACCCGTAAAGAACACCAAATCCCCCGGCTGCGGGTTAGAAACAGGGGTTGAGATGTTGTAAAGCCCTTGCGCCCCAAGTCTGCCCGTATTGTATAGGCCGCTGTTCGTCAACACATAACTCACAAAGCCGCTGCAATCAAAAGAGGTTTCCGGGGTGCTGCCGCCCCACACATAGGGAAAACCGACGTATTTATCTGCTTCCTCCATGAGCCGCGCAAACTTTTCATCGGAACCCAGCAGCGCGGCGGGTACTTCATAATCGGCGGGCGGGTTTTCATAGTATTTAGACACATAGCCGGATTGCGGGAAAAGGTCGGGTCTGTTTCCCAGCGACGACATATACATAGCGTACATGGATAGCTGTTCTTCGCCCATGATGTAAACGGGGACATGGGAGAGGTTGAAGTTTTCCAAATCCACATGAAGAATGTAATAGTTATAGGGGACTTCAACCGTATAGGGGTTGCCCTCGCTGTCCGTCCTTGTTTCGGTGCGGTAGCGTACCTGTACTTCTTCCTCGACCGTCAAGATATACTGTTTCTCAAAGAGCATTTCAAGGGTGCTTTGCACTTCATCGAGTGTAAACACGCCCTCATGCCACGCGGAAAGGATAGAAATTAGCACATAGGGGTCATGCTCGATCTCGTCCGCGTTTACCCGGTATTCGTCATAGCCGGGGTATTCGCTTTCGATATTGTCCAGCATATCTTGTAACTCGGCTTCCATAGCGGCATACGCGCTTTCCGCGCCCGTTATATCCGCGTCCTCGGAGAGATAGGACGACGCAATCAAGCCGCTGCCGCTGTTGCCGCCAAAGAGGGAGCAAGAGGACAGCCCGCCGAAAAGCAGCAGCACGATAAAGGCAATCCCGCCCACAATCAAGCAGCCTTTCCAATGCCGGACAACAAAGAACGTCGCCCGTTTGGTTTCCTGCGCGGTTTTCTTCGCCGCCTTTGCGGTGGCTTCAGCGGTTTTTTTCGCTTTGCCGCCCGCTTTCAGCGTTTTTGCATACTGCTTTTTAATGCGCTGCTTCTGCCAAAAACGGGAAATGGGGTTGGAGTGCGCAAGCGCGGGGTTATCGTGCAACGCCTTTTGATAGAGAAAATCTGCGTTTGCCTTTACCGCTTGTTTTTCCGCTGCCGCCGCTGCCCGGTAGGGTTTCAGCTTATGGCGGCGTATGCCGCCCTTAACTGCCCGCGCCGCCATGCCGCCCGCTTTCTCTCCGGCAAGTTCTACCCGGTGCCCGCTTTCCACACCGACGTTTTCTTTCTCTACCTCGTAGATTTTCCCATGTACGGTACTGTTTAACTCCTGTGCCGGACGGGATAAGGGGTTATGCCGCAACTTGCCGTTTGGGGGCTTATCCGTCTTTTCAAAGGAAAGGCGCGTCTTTGCCTTGCCTTTCGCTTCGTCAAAAACGCGCTCTTTCTTGATTTTGGTCTGCTTGGGGATAGCCGCCCGCGCTGCGTCTAAACAGTCTGCCGCCTTATCCGATTTCTTGATCGCTTTTTGAAGTTCCGGCGTTGCCCGTTCCGCTTCGGAAAACTGCAAGCGGGAAGAATGGGTTTTAGGCTGCGTCGCGTCAAGGGCTTTTTTCTCCGCGCCTTTTGCTGCGTGTCGCTCAATCTCTGCGCCGATATGCTGCACAACCTTTTCCGCTGCCACCCCTGCGGGGGCTGAATAGTTTTCTTCCTGCGGCCTTTCGCTGATACTGGACGTTTCGCCCGTCGTGAGGTTTTCCGCAACCGCACCGTCGCGGGTCATTTTTTGCGTTACCTTGTCGGGGGCTTTCAGTTCCTTGCTCAATCTTCATCACCTCCAATCCGCTGTTTTGCAAGTTCGCAATAGTCGGGGTTTAACTCAATGCCGATATAGCGGCGGTTAAGCCGTTTTGCTACCATGCCCGTCGTGCCGCTGCCGAAAAAGGGGTCAAGGACAATCCCGCCGATGGGACAGCCCGCCAAAATGCACGTTTCCGCAAGTTTCGGCGGGAACGCTGCGAAATGCCCGCCATGATAGCCGACATTGTTAATCTGCCAAACGTTGCGGCGGCTGCGGACGGGAGAAATCAACTCGTCGGCGTATGCGCCCTTTTCGCGGGGGCGGTTGATTTTCTGCGGTTGGTTTTGCCCCGGAACAGTAACGTTATACTTATTTCCTTTGCTAACTCCGCTTTTCAGCCGCCCCGCCGTTGTGGGGGCTATCGGCTCGGCTACTGCTTGCCAATCGTAATAATACTTCTTTGACTTGGTAAGCAGAAACACATATTCATAGCAGCGGGTCGGCCTGTCCCGCGTGCTTTCCGGCATGGGGTTTGTTTTGTGCCAAATGATAGAACTGCGCAAATACCAACCGTCGCCCCGCAAGGCGAGGGCTACAAGCCACGGAATACCAATTAAATCTTTGGGCTTGCAGCCGGGGGCGCGGTGGTTAAACGCCACTTGCTGCCCGTTCCTGCCTTTGGGGTATTTGGGGTCTTGGTGGTCGGCTTTGCTGCCTGTGCCGCAATAAGTGTCCGCGATATTCAGCCAACAAGTACCCTCCGGCGTAAGCACCCGCTTTACCTCATGGAATACCGCCGTAATACGGGAAACATATTCCTCCGGCGTTGCTTCCCGTCCGATCTGCCCGTCTGCGCCGTAGTCCCGCAAGGCATAGTAGGGTGGGGACGTTACGCAACAATCAACTGCATTTTCCGGCAAGGTTTGAAGCACCTGCAAGCTGTCGCCGCAATAGATTTTGTCCATTTCTATCCTCATGCCGACACCTCGCCGGGTTTGGTCGTCATTACACGATAGAGTTCCGTATCTTGCGGGAAACGGTCAATAAAGGGCAAAATCACGTTGCCATAGAAGATAAGCCCCTCGCCCGCGTCGGAATGGGTTACATAGGTCATTTGCTGCTGCGAAATGTTAAGCTGCTTTGCAAGGATTTCCCTGTCGCCCTGGGCTTGGTTGAGCATATACACAAAATCGCTGTTTTCAAAAATGTTCTCCACCTCGCGGGACGATAACAAATCTTTCACGTTTTGGGTGATACCTGTCGGAATACCGCCCCATTTTCTAAAACGCTTCCAAATCTCAACGCTGTACGCTGCGGTCTGTTCCTCTTTGAGCAGCAAATGAAACTCGTCGATATAGTACCGCGTCGCCTTGCCTTCGCTGCGGTTTATGGTAACTCTGTTCCAAACTTGATCTTGGACAATGAGCATACCGAGTTTTCGTAGCTGGGTGCCGAGTTCTTTAATATCAAAGCAGACAAGGCGGTTGTGAATGTCAACGTTTGTTTGGTGGTTAAACACGTTCAAACTGCCATTTACATAGAGTTCCAATGCCGACGCGATACGCTGCGCTTCCTTTTCCGGCTGCTTCTTGATTTCATTGTAGAGGTCGCCCAAAATCGGCATATTCTCCGGCTTCGGGTCTGCAAGGTAGCTGCGGTACACGCTGATAACGGCGCGGTCAATCAAAGTCTTTTCAACCGCTTCCAGCCCGTTTTTGCCGCCCATAATCAACTCGCAAAAGGAAAGGATAAAATCGCTCTTTAAGGCTATGGGCGTGTCGCCCTCGCTGTAATTGAGGTTTATATCCATCGGGTTAATGTACTGCGTGCTGTTCTGCGAAACCTTGATAACCTGCCCTTTCAGCCGTTCCACAAGGGGGTAATATTCCGCTTCCGGGTCGCAAATGATAATATCGTCTGCGGTAATGAGAAAAGCGTTGGTGATCTCGCGCTTTGCCGAAAAACTCTTGCCGCTGCCGGGTGTGCCGAGTATCAAGCCGTTAGGGTTCTTCAGCCTTTTCCTGTCGCACAAAATCATGTTATTCGATAATGCGTTTAAGCCGTAATACAACGCTTCGCCGCTTTGGAACAGCTCTTGTACCGTAAAGGGGACGAAAATGGCGGTGCTGGAAGTCGTCAAGCCCCGCTGGATTTGGATTAGGTTTTCGCCCAATGGGATAGAGGACATAAGCCCCTGTTCCTGCCGGTAGTCAAGGCGGGTGAGCATACAGTTGTATTTCTGTGCGATACTTGCGGCCTGAAATACGTCGTTGTCCAATTTCTGCTTTGTGTCTGCCACATTCAAAACTAACAGCGTAAGCAAAAACATTCGCTCGTTCCGGCTCTGCAAATCCCGCAAAAGGTTTTTCGCTTCGCCGCCGTAGGTGGCAAGGTCGGACGGAATTATATCCATATCGTAGCCGCTGCGGATTGCCTTTTTCTGTTCCTCGATTTTCATACGGTCAAGGTCGGTGATTTTCCGCTTGATCGTCTTGATCGCTTCGTTGTGGTCGATACTCTGAATGTGCAGATTGACGACAATCCCGTTTTCCGCTTCCATGAAGTCGGCAAGCATACGGTCTGAAAGTTCCGGCGCGGCAATCTGCAAAAAGGAAACCGCGCCAAACTTCCCGCCCATTTGAAACATTCGCCCGTCGCCAAAACGGAAAGAGGACGGGGCAATAAAGTCTTTGACGGAAAGGCCGCTTACGGGTAGCCATTCCCACGCAAAGTTGAAGCGTTCCCCGTCCGGGTGGAAAAGCCCATGCAGCACTTCAAGCCGCTGCTTCCCGTCCAATACCCGCGCCGCCGCGCCGATCACCTTAAAATGGTTGAGGGTGTCCGTTTCGATACGGGCAAGCCGCGCCCGCGCCGATTTAATATCTTTTGCTTCAATGGTAAAGGTGAGAAACTTTGTCTTGATAAGCCCGTTGTTGCCGCGTTCAAGCTGTGTTTGCAGCATTTCGGTGTATTCGGCTCTGATACTGTCAAAGTCGTCATTCTGTGGGGCAATCGTGATACTGCTCTTGAAATCCTCCTTGTTCGCATGGCGGCTGATTAAGGAAAGCTGCACACTGATAGAAGCGTCAAAAGAGTTATACATATCGCAAAGGGCTTCAAAAATGGCGGTCTTGTCGTCCGGCTGCGCAAGCTGATAGTTAATATCTTCAAACTCAATGCACTTGGAATACCGCCCGTTTGCAAGGCGGCAAATCCCGTCCTTATACATTCGCTCAAACGGTATGCTGTCCTGCGCCGTATGGGGCTTCCCGTCGCCCTTTGACTGCCGGATAAGCGCGTCGATCTGTTTCTTTTCCTGCCGCGTAAGTTTACGCTTTTTGTTTTGGGTCTTTCCCTTTTCCTTTGACAATCGCCCGTACCTCCTTATCTAATCGCTCCTGCCGCGCAAGGGCGGTATAAAAATTGTTGGTCTGATAAGGTCGCTCTTTGGGGCGAAGAAACTTCACTTCCACAAATTGCCGTATAATCACTTCCAGCGGTTGCCCGTTCTTCTCGTACATAGCGAGTAGGAACATGGGCAGCATGGCAAGCACCATGCACAAAGCCGCCGTTGTCGTTCCCGCGCTGTCCTTTGTCAAAAAGAATAGCGGTAGCCCGATAGCCACCGCCGCGCCGAAACAGAGTAATTGTCTTTTGGTAAGGTTGAACATTACCTTGCTCTTGATTTTGGTTAAATCCTTTGGGACGGTTACATACGCCATTTCAAACCTCCTTTCCGGCAAACCGTATGTCGCTTTTGATTTCATTTCCCCATACGTCCCAACCAGGGGTATGCTGCCTTGCAAACAGTTCAATACGCGGTAGGTCGCCCATAAGGGCAAGTATCTTTTCCCGCGTTATATCCGGCTTTTTGCTGTGCTGCTCAACAGGGGAAATAATAAATTGATGTACCTTGTTTGATTGTCGCTTCGGGTGTCCTTTGGTAGCAAGCAAGCAGATTTCCGCATTTCCTCGCGTCCAAAAGCCCAAGCCATAAAACCAAGTGGGCGATTTCCGATTTTGCTTTAACCATACAAAGGCAACGGATTTATAGGTAAATCCCCAAGCCTTGATTAACTGCAACGCTTCTTTAAGCTGCGGGAACGTCGCCCATAGGAATAAAATACAGTCCTTATCCGCAATTTCTTTGACGGGTAAAGCGCAAAGTTCCTCAATACTCATAGTGGGATAGTGCTTTTCCGCTGCGCCCTGTACCTTGCTTCTCGCGTATCTCCAAGGGGGATCGGCGTAAATGATTTTGTATTTCTTCATCTGCACCCCCTTAATGCGCGCTGAATACGGATTTTGCAAGGCTTCCCGTTTTGAAAAGCGTAAAACACAAGAGGACGGTATAGCCCATGCAAGACCAGATCGCGCCGGATATGTCATCGGTTGCTGCGATTGTCTGTATCAAAACCGCATAAATACCGACGCACACAAGAATTAGAAAAGCCTGAAAACCGAGGGCAAGCAAGGATTTTAAGTAGTTCTGTCCCATGCCGCCCCATTCACGATTTACCATTGTCGCAACGGGGATAGGGGCGATACTCGTTACAAGGTATATTTCAATCATGCGCCCGTACACCACCAGCATGATACAGATAGACAACGCTTTCATGGTAAGCCCCACAAAGAGTGATTGAAACCATAGCCCCAAAAGCCCGCCGACGCTCATAGCGTCCACCTTTGCTTCTATATCGGTGATAACGGTTGCAATATCTATGCTTGTGTCGGATATGATAACGCCCGCGCTGTCGTTGACGACGCTCTGTGTAATGTCAAATACGCCCATGACGATGTTCCAAGTATTTGTTACCAGCAGCACCGCAACAAAGGTTTTGAAAATCCACTTGAAGAAAATCCAAGTGTCGAGATCGTGCAGATTGTTTTTCTCAATTACAAGCTGGATTAGTTCGTAGCACATGACAAAGGTAATGATAACGCCCGCAATCGGCACAATGACGTTTTCCGATAGGCTGCGTATCATATTGAATATGCCCGCGTTCCACCCGGCGGGGGTTGTGCCGACTTGCGTTGCGATTTCTCCAACCTCTGTATTTACGCTGTCGAACAGCCCGGAGAGATTAGAGAGTATTCCGTCTGTCAAAATGCCGCGAAACCAATCTTCAATCATCTGCCATATCAAAAGCTAATCCCTCCTTTCCCGCGCCCTCCCGCGTGAAGCGGGAGAGCGCGGCGGGTAGTGTTAGTTTGTGGCATTATCCAAACAGGCCGGAGAGCAGCGGGACAAGGGTAAGGCCGATAAGGGCAACGCCGCCGCCCGCCATCAACTGTTTCATGCCCTGCGACTTCGCGCCGGGGTTATCGTTGCCGTACCCCTCCATGAGGTTAATGCCGCCCCAAATGCCAAGTCCTGCGCCAAGCGCGATTACCAAAGTCTGCAATACGTCAACTGCGCTGTTGAAAAAATCCATATAAACCTCGCTTTCTGCCGCTAAAACGGCTCAAAAAATGTTGTTGGAAATAAAAATGCCGCCGTTTTTATTCGGCGGCTGCGTCCTCGTCGGACAAATCTATTTCGTATATGTCAAAGGGTTCGTCGGGCTTTACGATTGCCGGACGGGTGGACATATACCGTTCAACGTCAAAAGCGTTTTTCTTGTCGAAGTCGGAAAGGTATTTGTAGTTCGGGTGCTGCGTTATATCGTACTTATCGCTGAAAAAGGGGCGCACGCCGCGCAACTGCAAAATACATTTTCCTCCGTCCATAACTGCGATTTCGTCCTGTGTCATCAACTCTTTGCCACAATGTCAAGTGATGAATTCAAAGATGCCTCATTATTCCACAAAAAAGGACGGAAGTGCCGTACAGGCTTCTTCCATCCTCATGTCATACTCCCACCTCCACCTAAGGTGGCACAAGGAGTGGTAACTATGCAGGTTCCTGCTTTGTGGTGCTGATCGCGGCGCTGTTGTACGACAGGAAATTTGAATAATTCTGGGGCATAGAACTCCGCCGCAAAAGCGGGGAGCCCTCTGTTTATTCTGCGGCTATAAACCGCTCTCTTTAGATGAAATGTATGCAATACACCAAATCACATTTTACCTATTGACTTTTTACAACATCTCCTGTATCCTATAAAACAACACGTCAAAGAAAGGAATTGGAAGATCAACCATGGACGACGCCGACAGTAGCGACGCTGACCGAAGTAACACTTATTGTAAACTGAATACGTTTTTATATATAGGCATAACCTGCGTCTAAGCATTTAGATAGCAGGCTATGCCTTTTTGTATTTCTTTTTGCTGACCACCGCTGAAAGGCGGTCAGAATATAAATTTTATCAAAGAAAGGAGTGATTGATCCATTATGGATCGACACAGACAGACGCCTTGGCACGCACGGAAACTTACGGAGGTCTATGAAACTTTACATACCTCCGAGGAAGGATTAGGTGACGCCGAGGCTGCCGAAAGGCTGAAAAAATATGGGCGCAATGAACTGCGCTCGAAACCGCCCAAAACCATTCTACAAATGCTGAAAGCGCAGATCATTGACCCGATGGTACTTATCCTCATCGGCGCGGCAGCTTTTTCCGCAATTTTACAGGAGTGGACAGAGGCGGCGGTAATCTTTATTATTGTAATCGTCAACGCCGTCATCGGTATTGTGCAGGAAAAGAAAGCACAGTCCTCTCTGGAAGCTCTGCGCAATATGAGTGCCCCAACGGCTCGGGTTTTGCGCCAGGGGGAGGAGAGCGTTATACCCGCCAGCGAGTTGGTAGTGGGTGACGTTGTGATGCTTGGCGATGGAGATATGGTTCCGGCGGACTTACGCCTGATAGATTCCGCCAATTTGAAAGTGCAGGAGGCTTCTTTGACCGGCGAATCCGTCCCTTCTGAAAAGGAAGCAGAAGATATTCTGCCAGAAGACTGCCCTCTGGGTGACCGCAGTAATATGGCGTACACCTCAGCCATTGTCACATACGGACGAGCGACTGGCGTTGTAGTAGCCACCGGCATGGATACCGAGGTAGGTAATATCGCCGGTATGCTGGATAATCAGGACGATACGGATACACCCTTAAAACGGAAACTGAATGCGGTTGGTAAGACTCTGACCATCGTTGGACTAATCGTCTGTGCCCTGATCTTTGCCATCGGCGCTTTCTATCAGCGCCCGCTGATTCCGCAGTTCTTGGTTGCAATTTCGCTGGCAATTTCTATCATCCCTGAAGGTCTGCCTGCCACAGCCACGATTGTGATGGCGCTGGGCGTGCAGCGTATGGCAAAGAAAAATGCGTTGATTCGCAAATTGCCCGCAGTAGAAACTCTGGGTGGTGCAACTGTCATTTGCTCCGATAAAACCGGTACTCTTACACTCAATAAAATGACGGTAACACATATTGCAGTCAACGGAGATTTTGAAAACGGCACAACTACCCCGATTGGAAATGCCGCCAAACAGCATCCTGCGGTATATAGAGAATTGGTTTATGCAGCAGCTCTCTGTAATGACGCCAGCCTTGACCCAGATAGAAAGGGAGAAATCATCGGCGACCCCACAGAGGGTGCGCTGATCTATATGGCACAGGCGTTTGGAATCGACCATGAAGCCCTGGAGGATGAATATCCCCGCTTTTTTGAGCAGCCTTTTGATTCTGAGCGTAAGAGGATGACCACTGTTCACCGCATCCATGAGAAGTGGGTTTCTTATACCAAGGGTGCGGTGGATGAAATGCTACCTCTGTGCACCCACATTCTGACTTCGGAAGGTGTGCGACCCATCACGGAGGCTGACAAAGAAAACATTACAAAACTTTGCCTATCCATGTCGGAGGACGCTTTGCGTGTGCTGGGCTTTGCCATGCGTACCCTCACGGCACTGCCCACAGATGATAATGAGAATGTGGAATTTGACATGACTTTTGTGGGTGTGACCGGAATGATCGACCCGCCCCGAAAAGAGGTGGCCGACTCTGTACGCACCTGCCGTCAGGCGGGCATCCGAACGATTATGATCACCGGCGACCATAAGGTGACAGCCCTTGCCATTGCGAAAGAGCTGGATATTTACCGAGAAGGCAACACCGTCATATCCGGTGAGGAACTGGATACGATGACGGATGACGAATTGGACGATGCGGTAAAAACAACGACTGTCTTCGCCCGTGTATCCCCTGCGGATAAACTGCGTATCATCCAGAGTTTGAAACGCACCGGTGAAGTAGCAGCTATGACGGGTGACGGTGTCAATGACTCCCCCGCCCTGAAAGCGGCAGACATTGGCGTGGCTATGGGTATCACCGGCACAGATGTGGCAAAAGATGCTGCCGATATGATCTTGCTGGATGACAGTTTTTCCACTATTGCTTATGCTATCAAGGAAGGCCGCCGTGTCTACCGCAATATCCAGAAGGTAATTCAATTCCTACTGGTAGGTAATATTGCAGAGATTTTAACTCTGTTTGTAGCCACGCTCTTTAACTGGGATGCACCTTTGTTAGCCGTTCATATTTTGTGGGTAAATCTCGCTACAGCTACATTGCCTGCTCTGGCACTGGGTGTTGATCCGGCCAGCAAGAATATTATGAAGCATAAGCCAGTAAAATCAGGCACTCTGTTTGAAAAGGATCTGGTTCGCCGGGTTATTACGCAGGGTATCTTTGTAGCCGCCATGACCACTTGCGCTTACTGGATCGGCGCAGACCTGGGAGGTCATGTGACTGGTCAGACAATGGCGTTCTGTGTGCTGGCCTTCTCGCAGATGCTTCGCGCTTTTAATCAGCGCTCCAATACGGAGCCTATCTGGGTGCGGGCAGAAGGAATCAATCCCTGGCTGATACTTTCTTTTGTTGCATCTGCAATCTTGATGGCGTGTATTCTGTTTATCCCCGCACTGCAAAGCGCGTTCCAGTTGACCCTGTTGAATGGAACACAATGGCTGGTTGTCATTGGGTTGTCCTTGATGTCGATTCTTCAAGTGGAAATCACAAAATATGTGAAACGAATTTATACAAAGGCTCGTTAAAATATTCAGCAGTAAAATAACCAGCGTTGATTGTTTTTCCTGCTTTTGCAAAACAAAAGCCCTCCCCGTCATGGGGAGGGCTTCTCTGTCTTTATGCTGCAATCTCCGGGATTTCCCCGACAAAGTTATACACGATCCTGACTTCCTGCACCTTCTGGCCGTCCACCTTCTTGACCTCGCCGATCAGGATTTTACTGATAAGCCGGTTCAGCACTGCCTCATCCAGTTCCTCGATGGTGGCATAGCGCCGGATTTCCTTGATGAAGGTGCGGACTTCACTCTCCTGGGTATCCGCCCGGCTCTGCATCATTGCCAGGTCATGCAGGCGCTTCTGGTTGGATTCCTGCTCTTGTTCCAGCGCCGCCGTCAGCTTCACAAACCGCTGCTCGGTCAGGATGCCTTTGGCCTTATCGGTGTACAGGCTCAGAAACATCCCGTCAATTTCCTGATTCCGGGCTTCCAGCCGCTGGCGTTCTTTCTCCGTCTGAGAAGCGTCCACCAGATACCGGCGCTCCATTCGGCGGCTGAGCCGCTGGTAGAACGCATCGGCGTCCTTCATGGCCTGCGCCGCCAGTTCCTGTATATCCTTCAGCACCAGATTGTACAAATCTCTTGCCTCAATCTTGTGGCTGGAACAGACCTTGCAGCCCATCCGGTTGTAGGTCTGGCAGATATAGTACGCCTTATCAATCGGCTCCCGCATCTCGCCGGTGAAGCGATTTTTTCCGGTTCGGCCTACTTTCTCATACCGCACCTGCATGGACTTCCCACAGGTGGCGCAGTAGACCAGCCCGTGGAACAGGTTGTAGAAGGGACAGGCATTGCCTTTCATAATGGGTGGCTTGCGGTCAATGAGTTCCTGTACCTGCTCCCATTCCTCCGGCGTTACAATGGCCTCATGGCAGCCCTCGATCACTTCCCACTGGTCACGGGGGATAATGTCATAGGTGTTGGAGCGGATGCCCTTCTGGTGCGTCCGAAAGACCAGATGTGCGCCTTTGTAGAATGGATTTCTCAGGATGTGGCTGATTCTCGCCCCGCCCCAGGAATAATAGTTGGCGTCAAACTCCGTGTTGGCCTTGACATGGGTGATGGGGATTTTTTCTTCCATCAGCCGTTTGGAAATCCTCATACAGCCCAGCCCGTCAAGGGCATAGTCATAGATTTTACGGATGATCGGCGCTGTCTCCGGGTCAATGATGAGATGCCCTTTGTCCTCCGGGTCACGCATCAGTCCGAAGGGCGGCGTCCCTCCGCAGAACTTTCCCTGCCGGGAGCGGGTCGTGATGCCTGCCAGCACCTTTTTTGAAATATCCCGGCTGTACATATCGTTCAGGATGTTCTTAAAAGGCGTGATGTCCATCTCCTGACGGGTCAGGCTGTCTACGCCGTCCGTGATGGCGATATAGCGTACATTGTGTTTGGGGAAAAAGATTTCGATATAGCTGCCAGCTTCGATATAATTCCTGCCGAGTCTGGATAGGTCTTTGGTGACCACGCAGCCGATCTTCCCCGCCTCAATGTCAGCGATCATGCGCTGGAAGGCAGGGCGGTTGAAGTTGCGGCCCGTATAGCCGTCATCCACATAATACTCATACTGGAACATCCCATGCTTTTCTGCGAAGTCCCGGAGCATGAGTTTCTGGTTGCTGATGCTCATACTCTCATTGTCGCCGCCGTCATCCAGAGAGATACGGCAGTAGAGAGCGGTGATTTTCTCATAGACTTGTTTTTTCCTGCTCATAGCGTTCTCCTTCTATGAACAGGGACACGATACCATTATAGTACCATGTCCCTGTCCCTGAATCAACCGTTTTTACGCAGCTTTTTCTGCCATTTCCCGCTGATGACGCCATTCCTCGAAGTGTTCGCAGGTCTGGCGCTCAATGAGCTGCTCAAAGGCTTCCCGCATGGACTTCTCCCCGGAGAACTCCCGCACCACCACAAAACGGACTTTATTCTTCTGATTTTTGCTTTTTTCCATAGGCTACCTCCATAGAGTGACAGGCCGGACGGCAGCACCGGCAACGAAGTCCGGCAACGAACCTCTGAAAACCTGTAAACTACCGTCTGAGCTGCAAATCTTACTTTATCAATTTTCTTGAAAAATCTCGTTGCTTTCGTTGCCGGAGATAGAGATAGATATTAGAAAATGCCTTATTTACAGGCTTTTTCCGTATCCAGACCGGAAAATCCCCGGCAACGAACCCGGCAACCAGGTGGCAACCATCCCGGCAACAGACCGCCATTTTCAGGCGATCCACTCCTTCGGAAGCTCCAACTGGCGGCATTCTTCCTCGCTCAGTTCCACAAATCCATCTTCGTTGCCGGGCAGTTCGTTGCCGGAAACGTCCCGTTCCCAGCCCTTCTGCCTGCCGTATCCGGCGAACATCCTCGGATTGGAGAATGGCTTCCAGCCCGTCACCACGGTGTTCATGATTTCGTTGATATTGTGAAGCTGCCACCGCTTCGGTTCGTCATAGGTGTGGCCCAGCGCCTCCCTGAAAAGCTGTTTGGAGCAGACCATGCTGCCGGTGTAGTGTTCCAGAAAGCCCTGTATCTGCCCGGCCTCCGTGTCCTCCGGCATGAAATCCTTCTGCACCTCCACAAGCTGCCGCTGGATGGACTTGCTGAATTTCATGGAATAGTGACCGCTGCGGTAAACCGTCATGGCCTCTGCCCAGACCTGCAACAGGTAGGCTCTGGAAGCGTCCTCGTCCTCCAAAATGTGAA
>ERZ1026986.300-NODE-300-length-20572-cov-7.415460_pt1 | contig 20572 bp, 17 predicted proteins | sample MGYA00519455_ERZ1026986 | MGnify/ENA primary metagenome ERZ1026986 (study PRJEB26926, sample SAMN06164548) | human gut metagenome | biome: ENVO:00009003; feature: ENVO:2100002; material: ENVO:00002003 | host: Homo sapiens | place: USA | collected 2012 ...
GATTCCTCTACGTCTCGTGGGCTCGGAGATGTGTATAAGAGACAGATATATGGATGAAAAGGACACCGGATTTTTGCTGGATCTGGCCTGCTACAGCATTATTGAAGAGAATAATGCTGGGCAGTATTATCCGGATTATGCATATGAACACGCTCTTTTTACACCAGATATGAAGATATATACAGACTCGAAAGTATCCGATTTTTTTCAAAAATTAAAGCCGGAACAGTCGGTTGGTTTTCTAAATAGTTGGAATAAATCGAAGAATAAAAGACAGAAAATTTATCTGTCCTATGATTCTACAAATAAAAACTGCCAGGCAGGGGACATAGATCTTTTAGAGCACGGAAACGCAAAAACAGATGTAAGTCTGCCTATTTTTAATTACTCAGTTGCATGTGATTCTGCGAACCGTGAACCTCTTTTTTATGAACTATATCCGGGAAGTATTAATGATATTTCCCAGCTGACTTGTATGATTGACAAGGCACATGGATATGGCTACAGGAACATTGGATTTATTCTGGACAGAGGGTATTTCAGTAAAGCAAATCTGGAATATATGGAAAAAAACGGTTACAGTTTTTTGATCATGGTAAAGGGGATGAAGGACTTTATCCGTGAGATTGTGATAGAAAACCAGGGCAGTTTTGAGAACAGTAGAGGAAAATATATTGATCGTTATGATTTGTACGGAACAACTGTCAGGCGCCTATTATACGAAGGTGATACGAAAAAAAGAAATATCCATATTTACTACAGTGATGGAAAAGCATATGGTGAAAAACAGGAAATCAAGCAGAAGATACGCCGGCTGAAAAAATATCTGGACGGATGTGTTGGGAAAGAATGTGTAGCATTTGGCCCGGAGATCATGAAGTATTTTTACCTGAATTTTGAGCAGGATGGGAAGACGCTGAAGCTTGCAGAAGAGAACGCTTCAGCAGTAGAAAAGGAACTGTCCCTGGCAGGATATTTTGCCATTGTTTCATCAGAAAATATGACGGCACGGGAAGCAATTGAGCTATATAAAAGCAGAGATGTATCAGAAAAACTGTTCCGCAGTGACAAATCTTATCTTGGAAATAAAAGCATGCGCGTATACAGTGATGAAGCATTGTCATCAAAGGTATTTATCCAGTTTATTGCCCTGATTTTGCGTAGCAGGATCTATATAGCATTAAAAGAAAAAAGCGAAAAAATGTTGAAAAGGCCGAATTATCTAACAGTCCCGGCAGCATTAAAAGAGCTGGAAAAGATAGTAATGATACGTCAGCTTGACGGTGTTTATCGTCTGGATCATGCTGTCACCGCAACCCAGAAAACCATACTGGATGCCTTTGGTTTAAACGAAGGAAATGTACGGTATCAAGCGAAAGAAATCGAAAAAATCTTACAGCACCAGTAAGAAAAACAAAGGAGAAAAAAGATATGGCAAGAATGAGAAGAAGCAGCGAACAGACCCTGGAATACAAGATTGAACAGGCAGAAGCAAAGGTTGCAAAAACCAGAGAAGCACATGAAAAAGCGGTTGATGAATTAAAAAAACTGTACGATATAAGAAAGGCATATCAGAGAGATGAACTGCTAAAAGCGATGAAAAACAGCAGTCGTTCTTATGAAGAGATCCTGGCATTTATTACCTCGGGAGAGACATCAGAGGATGAGCAAAACAGGACTGAATAAGCCTGTAAACAGGCAGGACAAGTAAATTTAGCATAGTTGTTTGGGTGAAATCCTGCATTTAGGGGATTTATTTTCGGAAGTTCACACTGTATGATTGGCTGCCTTTTTGCAAATATTTTCAGGAAAAAGAAAAATAGGGATTGACGAACATATGTTCTAATAGTATAATCATAAATGTGAAAGGAAACAGGAGGTCAGCCCTGTTCCCTAGCATGAAATCTATTGGATGAGCAACAGTAAAATACTGTTTCGGGATGGCTCGTCAAAACTCATCAGCGGTTTTCTTTCCCTTATCCGTATGAGTGATTTTATATTACTTGGAGGACTGGAGATGAGATCAGATTTGAAAACAGATTATATACAGAGAGATACAGAGAGAGCAGGACAAACAGAAAAAGCATTATATTTATTGAATACAATCAGTGCTATTACAGATCGGGGAAATAATGCGGAGGTCAGACGTAAAAAGGATGGCTCTTTGACTGTATATGAAGTAAAAAAGAATATCGTAACCGTTTAATAAATTGGTATTGAGCGAAGGACTAATAGGAGTCAGAAACATTCAGAAAAAAGGATGTTCCTGGCTCCTTTTTTGTTATTCTGATTCAGATGCATCTTTCGGTGCAGTAGGAGCAGTAAGGCAGTTTTTCAGGATGCATGATAAATCACGATCATCTTCGTGAAGAATATGGTATGTTTTTTCAAGGGAAGATACGTTAGATAATTTTGCCAGTTCTTTTATTGATATGGACAGAGGAATATCTTCCTTTAATGTACCTTTCGGTAAAGCATAGTATACTTGAGCAATATTCAAATAATTTTCAAGATTTGTGCGGAAAGCCGGATCAAAATCTTCCTGCTTCAAAAGCGTGTCTACAGTTTCCTTTTTAATAATGATATGCTTTTCCTGTATTCTGAGAAGCCCCTCGATTAATGATTGGGTATCAGGATCTATCACAGGATATTGCTGCATATTACATAAACAAAAACGATGGATAGCTGGATGGCGGATACGTCCGGATGAAGCTGTAGCAGCGCAACCTACAACACAGGCAAGTTCTTTGTTGTTAAGATTGCCATGATTGAAGACCATAAACCACATATCTCCGTATTTACTACAAACAAGTCGGCAGAACATCTGACTGTTAGAGGAATAGATTAACGTACCCTCGTAATGCTTGGAAAAAGGAGAACCCTCTGTAGTTAAATCGCCTGAATCAATATCGAGAATTGCAGAACATTCATGCATGGAGTTGAAATCGCCCAATTTAAGGACTCCATGTACTAAAGTCTGGTCAGCATGGTCTTCCGGGTAAGCTGATGTTGGCAGATAAAAGACATGGTAGTTTCCCGTATAACCGTTGTAAGCTGGATTGTCAATTTCATAGACAAGACGTTGCTGCCCATTCTCTGCTGATGTTTTTGCGATTTCGATGGAATGAAATACAGCATTTAAGTTTAAATCCAAACCATCACATACTTTTAATAAAGTAGATAATGTAGTAGAAGATGGGGTTTTAAACATTTTGTCAATCGTTCGAGGGGACATTTTTCCAGATCTTTTTGCACATATCTCTGCGAGATCGCGAGAGGTCATGGATTTATCGACCATAATGGCTTCAATATAGGCAACGATTTTTTGGAGGATTTCTTGATTGTTCATGGCACAGGACTCCTTTCAGGAAAAGAGAAATTAATGGTTAAGTCTATAGTATCACAAACAGAAAGAAATGAAAATAATAAATGTGCAAAAAAATGCACAAAAAAATATTCAGTATGCAATGAACTACTATGTTAAATGATTGACACGCAAAATAATGCAATTTGCACAAAAAAACGCACCATAACACATTAGTTATAGTGCATATTGACAATAAATGGCAGTAATGCTATAATGTAAAAGACCTACTCCCCTGGCAAGGGAGTAGACCTAAAAAACGCTTATACAGACAAAATCGACATCAACCCTCTGGTCTAGTCCGATTGGCAGTCGGATTTTATGGGCTTGGTGTCGGCTTTATCAGTACTATTTCATGTTGTACAAGACATCGGCTAGATTCCGAATACTAATGTGTCATTACTGAGCAATCGTTGATTCGCTCCCTCTAGCTTCATTCTCCATATGCCCATTTTTCAATGGTTATAGGAAAACTTGTCAAATACAACGCTTATTAGTATATCATGCAAAGAAAATGAAGTCAAGTTTTTTTGACGAGAAACATATTAAATTTGTGTGAAAAATATGTAAAATAGATACAATTTCTAAGGCTAACATAGCTTGGGAGATAGAGAAGAATGCGAGAATACATTATGAAGAAAAAAAAGAAGAAGATAGAAACGGTGCGTCTGATAACATTCGACCAGGTTGTTATCGACGTTGTAGGTGGAACTGTTTCGACAAGAAGAGAAATACTTGAAAATTTTATAGTAGCAAACAACGAAATGATGACGGTAGTTGGGGGAAACTCTCTGTCAAGATTGGGGAAGAATCTGGCAGCAGAAAGTTACGTGTTAAGGATAAACAGGGGAAAATCCCTCTGTAAGAATGATACGGGATAAAGCCACAAAAGGCATAAAAACTACTTTTTCTGGAACGGATTATGTGTATGAAATAGCCGGAATAGAAATGCAAGTCATTTCGTCCGGCTAAAATTGTCTGTATTTTTAATGATATATGACGCACAAAATCTGTTCAGAAAGGGGTGAGTTATCTTGGAGTCGGCTGGGAAAAGGTTAAGAACACGTACAGATATTGGAAAAGATATAGAGCGTTGTCTGGATGACTTAAAGATAACACATGCCGAACTTGCAGAGATGCTCAACGTTTCTGACAAAACTGTTGACAGAATGATTGGAGGAAAGGGACCTACTACTAAATATGCTTCAGCTTTAGCAAAGGTTACTGGTAAGCCTGAATCATGGTTTAAGGAAAATATTACATGGGAGGAGTGCGGAAAAGAAGAGGTTACGTCTGTTCATTTTGAAGCTAAAAATGTGACAGAAGAAGATAAGGAATTTTTGGAAAAAGCGTTTGCATTTGTGGAAAGAATGTATAAAATTCCGGACAAGAATCTTAGAAATAAACTGATGGAAAATGCAGAAAAGAATTTTGAGGGTAGTATGGAATTAATAGAATTGATGAATGGAAAAGTAAGTTGATGACGATCATTACAGGATAATCTGGGTGGTCGTTTTTTTATGCCCAAAATTCGGACAGTTTTGTCCGTCGTTTCGGCTTAATTCGGACAGTACTGGGCTGGTTGTTTGAGGGGAGAATTGATACCATTAATACATCGAACAGAGAGGAGGCAAACAGAAATGAGTAAGGATGAGTATTTAGAGTTTATCACACATCAGCCCTATGACGCAATGGGAGATTTTAGTTTCCTTTTGGATGAAAAGTCTGATAAGGCTGAAAACACTATGGTAGAAAATGAAAACATGAACGCTGATTAATCTGCGTACAGGGAGTGTTCCTGTATAGCTGGTTGATACATAAAGCAGCAAGGAGAGGCTTCGCAAGTCGCTCGGTATAAAAAAAACCGGGCAGATCGGAGTCTTTTTTTGCTGCTTTTTTTGTCTGCTGACAGCCCGGAGCCGAAAGGCAGAAAGGCGGTTGTCATGCTGACACTTAGAAAACTGAAAGAAATGGTGGAATCTCCAAAGAAAGGCGAAAAGAAACCGAGTTGTAAAAGTTTACGAGAGGGAAAATGCCCGGTTGTTGCTCAGAAGATTATTCAGAACGAGGTAGGCGTGGTCACGATCACTGTTTACAAGAACGGATATGTGGTCTATCAGGCACAGAACCGGGTAACAGTATTTCCTATCGAAGATATTTCTGGTTATCGTTATTCTTCTGTGGCAGGAAATGGATATGGATGTGATCTGACGGAATCTTACTTTGAAGAGGCTGAGTGGTATCTGCGTTTTGTTCTTCGAGGAGAAGATCGCCTGAGCATCAATCTGGATAGCTGCAATCAGAAACGTTGTATCTCCTTATCTTCGGCTATGGAAGAAATGCAGCTTGGAGAAAGCACTGCACCGGACATGGAGGAAATGATTGTTCAGCAGATGATGATAGAAAACATGATGGACATGCTGACGGATAAGCAGAAGGAACTTATTTATGCCCTTTATTTTGAAAAACAGACTTTTCAGGAATATGCCGATATTCATGGAATCAGTTCAGCAGCAGTCAACAACATGAGAAATAAGGCAGTTGCCAAGCTGAGAGCCAGTTTAGAAGAACTCTCAGAAAGCAATGAGAAAAAGAAACTGAGAAAAAAATAAAAAAGTTTGCAAAAGAGGGTTGGTAAACACCCTCTGCCGAGCTTTATAGGTGAAGGGTTAATTCTTCAAAAAGAAAAAGCCCGGACTTGTACCTTGACAATTTCATATAGATAGCAAGAGGGGATACCCGGAAACTCAGCTACGCATAATAACCAGCGGCCAGGATTCGGAGAGAACGTGAAAGGGAAACGGCTGAAAGGCACTTTTACAAGGAACGGCCTCTTGCGGCTTAAATGCTTGATCCTTATTAAAACTGTTATTTCCATTTATTGGAGATGACAGCAGATACCATGTGGCGGTGCTTCGCTTAGTGCAGGTGCCGCCATATGCATGTGCTGTTATCTTTTCAGAAATGTACAGGTATCAGTAACAAAAACATCGGGAGGTGGTTCTAATGATTGAATAGTGCAGGTACAGACCTGCTGAAAAGAAAAACGATGATAAGTGAAGAAAGAGAGGATTAAGTCAAAATGAAAATGAAGTTCAAAAGATTCCTATCAGGAGTCATGGCAGTTGCTACATTAGCATCTGTAATCGTTCAGCCGGTAGCTGTTTCAGCATCGGAATTAGAACCGGAAGAAATACCGTTTGAGCAGCAGTATCCGGAATTAACAGAGGTACAGGATTCTCTTGATCCGGATGAAGTTGTGGTAGCAAATGACATTGAGATTGCTTATGGAGATGAATTTGAAGTGGAAGTTAATCTGTCAGGTATTGATGGAGTGGATGAGAGTAAAATGAAAATTTTATTCCATGAAGCAAAGAATGCGGATGGAGCTGATTTTGATACAAATACACCGGATACCTACAAGGCAGTATATGCGGTAGAGCCGGTAAGCGGTCATCCGTCTTACAGAATCAGCAGAAATATCACTGTAAAAGAGCCTGAAACAGAAACGCAGTCAGAGAGTTCTTCTGAGATTGCAGTTGACGATGACAGCGGTACTGGAGATACAGAGCAGAGTGATGACGATTCAGAGTCGCACCAGGAAAATACAGTTGATACGGAAACTGAACTTACGGTGTCTGAAGTGCTGGAACAGGCAGAAACAAATGGAATTGATCTGTATGCAATGGATGCAGGAGAAACCGTAACCTTTATGGCTTCTGCAGGAAATGCAAGAAGTTCACAGCAGGTTTCAGTGACCAGGGGAACAATGTACCGATATGCAGATTACGGATATGGTACTTATCTTACCTATCAGTACACTGTAAAATTCGGTAATGTATCCGCTACAGCATATTGTGTACAGCCATCCAAACCGGGACCGGGCAGTGGAACTTATACGATCAACAAGGTAGGAGATGGAAAAGCTCTTGCGAAAGTGTGTTATTACGGAACAAAGGCTTCTGGCGATGATGGATTTTTTACAGAGGAAAACGGATATGGCAATTTAAGTGCAGGAGCCAGATTTATTCTGGTGCATCTAGCTGCTTCTTATGCAAATGGCAGTGGAGATGCTTTTTCAGGTGCAAACAGTACTGCACAGAATCTGGCAATGAAACTCTATAATTACTGTGTTTCTCAGCCGGAAATCCCAGATGTGGCAATGTCATTTTCAGATGCAAATGTAAAAGCCTATGTGGATGGCAACAGCCAGAGAACAAAGAATATTACATTCAATGCAGATGCGTTACAGACCATTACCATGAAACTTCCGGCAGGTGTACAGCTTCATAACCTGACAACAGGAAAAACAAGTAAAGCCGGAGAAAGTGTAGAGATTTGTGGTGGTACAAAGTTTTATCTGTCTGCACCATTAACACAGGTAAGTGATGTGGCAGAGAGCTGGTCAGCAACCATGAAAGGAAGCATTACCAAAGATTATTCAGCCTATAAGATTTCAACAGGTTCTGGAAACCAGGATCTGGCTCTGGTATTTGGAGAAGGCGTGGACGATGAGAAATATGTGGACTTTAAAGTATCCTGGATTGAACTTGCAACTGTAGAAGTTGTGAAGAAAGATTCAGCAGCAGATGTAAACCTTGCGGGTGCAGTGTTTGGTATTTACAGTGATTCAGATTGTAAAAATCTGATTATAACTATGCCAGAAACGGACAGCAATGGAAAATCTTCTGCAACGATTGTAAAAACCCAGGATACCGTATATCTGAAAGAAATCACAGCTCCGAAAGGTTATGTGGTAAATACAACCGCTTACAATGTGAAGCTGGTAGCAAGCAAGACAACGACAACAACTGTACCGGATAAAGAACAGCTTGGAGAACTGACCGTATATAAGGAAGGACAGATCCTTGCGGGGGCTGATGTCAGTGAGAATGGCACTGTATTCCAGTATGAAAACAGACGTCAGAAAGGTGCTGTTTATAACGTATACGCAGGAGAAGATATTATCTCTGCCTATGGTGCGAAGATTTACAGCAAAGGCGATCTGGTAAAAGAAAACCTTTCTACAGATGAAAACGGTGCTTGTATCCTGAAAAATCTGCATCTTGGAACTTATGTTGTCAAAGAAATGCAGGCACCAAAGAATTTTTATAATGCTGAAGAGAAAAAAACAGTCACACTTTCCTATGCAGGACAGAATGTGGAAGTAGTCTTTTCTGATGTGACATTCACAAATGACAGACAGAAAGCTGATGTGAGTGTTGTAAAGAAAGACAAGGATACAGAAAATCCATTGTCAGGTGGCGTGTTTGCTATGTATGCAGGCAGTGACATTACTGATGCAGATGGAACTGTGGTAGTGAAGAAAGGCACACTGATTGAAAAGGCAACAACCGGAGCAGATGGAAAAGCGGCATTTACCGCAGATCTTCCGATTGGATTTTCTTATGTAGTCAAAGAGGAACAGGCACCACAGGGATATTTGAGAAATTCTAAAGATGTTTATACATTTAAGTTCTCATATACCAGTGACAGCGAGCCGAAAGTTTCATTCACTCATACATTTGTAAATGAGAGAGTCAAAGCTAAGATTTCTCTGGAAAAGAGAGATGCGGAAACGAAACAGGCAGTTGCACAGGGAGATGCGACACTGGAAAAAGCAGTTTATGGACTGTACGCCCGTAATGATATTGTTCATCCGGACGGAATTACCGGTGTGATCTATAAAGCAGGGGAGCAGGTGGCTACTCTTACAACAGATAAGAATGGACAGGCTTCTGTGGACGGATTATACCTTGGAGATTACTATGTGAAAGAGATTAGTCCGTCAGTAGGTTATCTGGCAGATGAAACAGAACATGATCTGGTCTGCAATTATGAAGGTGATCTGGTAGCAGAGGTAAAACGTGACTGTACTTCATTAGAGCAGGTAATGAAACAGCCATTCCAGATTATTAAAGTTGCCAATAATGGTAAAACAGACGCTGATTTGTTAAAAGGTGCCGGATTTACGGCATATCTGGAATCTTCCCTGACGAAGAAAGCAGACGGAAGCTATGATTTTGATTCTGCGACACCAGTTGTAATAGGGGAGAATGGTGCAACAGAAATGTTCACAGATGAAAAGGGGTATGCTTGCAGTATTGCACTTCCATATGGAACTTATATTGTGCGAGAAACCACAACGCCTCACAATTATACTCCAGTAGATGATTTTACGGTGCGTATCACTGAGAATAATCCGAACCAGCCACAGACGTGGAGAGTACTTCTGGATGATGAGTTTGAAGCGAAACTGAAAATCATCAAACAGGATGATGAAACTAAGAAACCAGTATTACAGAAAAATACAGAGTTTAAGATTTATGACCTGGATCATAAGAAGTATGTGGAGCAGGTTACAACCTATCCGACAACGGTTAAGCACAAATCTTATTTTACAGATGAGCAGGGATATTTGATTCTTCCGCAGAATCTGAAAATCGGAAATTACCGTATCGAGGAAGTGAATGCTCCGTTCGGTTACACACTGAACAAAAATTATTATGAGGTAACAGTTGATTCTAATACTGCATATCAGATGGATGGAACTTCCGGGGATGTGATCATTGAAGCAATTTATGAGAACCATCCAGTTAAGGGAGAACTGACTATCGTGAAAAAGGGCGAAGTTCTGGACGGATTCAAGGATGATTTTACATATCAGACAGAAAATCTGAAAGGAGCAGAGTTTGCCATTTATGCTGCGGAGGATATTTATACCGCTGATTTCCAGAAAGATGACAATGGAAACCGTATTCTGGAATATGCAGCCGGAACACTTGTAAAAACTGTTACAACCGATAAAGAGGGAAAAGCGGTCCTGAAGAATCTTCCACTTGGAAGTTATAAGATTGTGGAAACGTCTGCGCCAACAGGATTTGTTTTAAACAGCGAAGCACAGACAGTCACTTTTACTTACAAAGATCAGGAAACACCTGTCATTGAGCAGACAGCTACTTTTGAGAATGAACGCCAGAAGGTAGAAATTTCGGTGGAAAAACAGGATGCTGATACAGAAAAAGCAGTTGCAGGGGCAGAATTTGGACTTTATGCGAAGAATGATATGGAAGCTCATGGAACTGTGATTGTGAAAGCAGACACACTTCTTGGAAAAGCTGTTTCTGGAGAAGATGGAAAGGCTGTATTTACACAGGATCTGCCATTTGGAGAGTATTATATCAAAGAACTGGCAGCACCGAATGGCTATGTATCTTCTGATGAAGTTCTGGAAGTGAAAGCAGAGTACCAGGGACAGGATGTTAAGGTCGTGCAGTTATCGTCTGTATTTAAGAATCAGCCTACAAAAGTTGTGGTTTCCAAGTCTGACCTGACTACAGGAGTAGAGTTATCGGGTGCTACACTTACTGTTCTGGATAAGGGCGGAAACGTGGTTGATACCTGGAAATCCGTAAAAGGAGAACAGCATCTGATTGAACGGCTTACCGTAGGGGAAACCTATACGCTCAGGGAAGAGATGGCTCCTTATGGATATCTCAAAGCAGAAGAGATTACCTTTACGATTGAAGATACCGGGGAAATTCAGAAAGTGGAAATGAAAGATGATGTGCCGACAGGAACGATCATCATCAATAAACAGGGAGAATTTCTGGACAAGGTAACTGCGCTGGATTCTGTTGGAGGATGGATCAGTCATTTATTCCAGTATGTAACAGGCAGCCTGAAAGATGTTACCTTTGAAGTATTCGCTTTGGAGGACGTGAAATCTGCTGACGGGGAAAGTGAAGATTATTATAAAAAAGACGAGCTGGTGGCAACCATTACAACGGATGATACCGGCATTGCAAAGGTGTCCGGACTTCCTCTTGGCAAATATTATGTTAAAGAAAAAGCTACAGTGAATGGTTTTGTACTGGATAATGAGGCAAGAGAGATCGACCTGACATATCGTGACCAGGATACTGCAGAAGTCACTTATTCTGCTGACTGGCAGAATAACCGCCAGAAAGCGGAAGTGGAAGTTGTGAAAAAAGAAAAAGATTCTGATTGTGTACTGGAAGGTGCAGTATTTGCCCTTTGTGCCAAGAATGATATTACAGGAGCAGACGGAAATGTAATTCTGGAAGCTGATACTGTGATTGAAGAACTGGCAACGGATAAAGAAGGCAAACTGACTTTTACAGCAGATTTACCGATTGGTTTTGAGTATTATATCAAGGAAACTTCCCCAGCACCTGGATTTGCGACGACAGATGAAACACAGGAGTTTACATTTGAGTACGAAGGTGCAGAAAAGGAAAAAGTATCTTATGTCTTTACTTTTGAGGATGAACCGACTGTAATTGAGATCACCAAGACTTCCCTGACAGACGGAAAAGAGCTGGAAGGTGCCAAGTTGCAGGTAACTGATGAAAGCGGTAAGGTTGTAGATTCCTGGACTTCTGGCAAAGAAGCTCACATCATTAAAGAACTGGTAGTCGGACAGAAGTATACCCTGACAGAAACAAAACCGGCAGACGGTTTTGTGACAGCGGAAAGTATTACATTTACCGTTGAAGATACTGCAGAAGCACAGAAAATCGAGATGAAAGACGATGTGACCAAGGTGGAAATTTCTAAGACGGATATTTCTGGTAAGGAACTGCCGGGTGCAAAACTGACAATTCTCGACAAAGACGGTAAAACGGTAGAGAGCTGGACTTCTGAGGAGAAACCGCATTACATTGAAATGCTTCCGATCGGGGAGTATACACTTCGGGAGGAGTCTGCCCCTGAGGGCTATCTGGTAGCTGAGGACGTGAAGTTCACAGTAGAGGATACCGGGGAGATTCAGAAAGTTGTGATGAAAGATGAGGTAAAACCGGAAGAAACACCAACACCGGAAACACCATCTACACAGGTAACAGATACACCGAAAACCGGAGATGATACACATATGCTGCTTTGGATTCTGCTTGCAGTAGCAGGTATGGCAGGTATAGTGTCAGCGGTATGGGTAGCAAGAAAGAAGAAATAAAAAACAGTTAGTTAAGAGGGCATTTATGGACGAAAAAGATTCATAAATGCCCTCTTTTTAGTTAATACTAGGAAAAATGAAGGGAGAATGTATTTTGAAACAGGTATTGATTATAGCGGTTGTAGCAATTATTGCAGCAGTTAATTTTATGATGTATTGCTGTCTGAGAGTAGCATCACAGGAAGATCAGATGCTGGAAAAATTGAGCAGGAGAAGGGAGTCAGAAAACGATGGCGATTAGATATGCAGAGGACAAACCAAAATCCTGTGAATACTGTTATTTCTGGAATGAAAAGAAAAAGGAATGTAAGCAGATGAGATGCTTTTATCAACTTCCTGAAAAACCGCCTGATCCAGATCCATCACACAGATTTTGGGTTCCATGCAAGGGCTGTCCGTATGGAAGAAATCCCTGCATTGGCTATTGCATGGCTAAAATTTTAAAAGAGCAGAGGGAAAAACGATCTGGATAAGGATACATATGTATTCCCGTATCATTATGGGGAAGAAGCGGAGCAGTATACATTTTATCGGATACCCAAGATTCTCTTTGTCAGTCCGGTATTTGAAAAACTATCTTGTGAAGCCAAGCTGCTGTATGGACTATTGCTTGACCGGATGCAGTTATCAGTGAAGAACCGATGGCTGGATTCAGAGGGAAAAGTATATATTTATTTTTCACAGGAGCAGATAGCGGGGCTTATGGGATGTGGGGTAAAGAAAGTCCGGTGTCTGTTAAAGGAACTGGATGACCGGAAAGGAATCGGGTTGATTACAAGAGTCAGGCAGGGATTGGGAAATCCCGATAGAATCTATGTTAAAAAATGCGTATCGCCAGAACGGTTAAAAGGAAACTTCCAGACAGGTCAAAATGGCTTATCAGGAAAGGCACAAATGCCCGATACAGACAGGTGTAAACTGCCAGGTAATGATATAGAGGATAGTAATACTGAGAATAACGATACAGAGTATCTTTCTTTCTATTCCGATGTCAGTGAAGTGGAAAGGAAAGAAGCTGAAAGGAATGCTTATCAGCAGATTATTCTTGAACACATTGGATATGACTACATCGTAGATGATTTTAACCGTCATATGCTGGGTGAGATTGTGGGGTTAATGGTAGATGTGGTGTGTTCGGAACAGGAGTTTATACGGATTGGAGGGGACAGAAAACCTTTATCCGTAGTAAAAAGTCAGTTTTTAAAACTGGATTCAGAGCATATTCGGTTCGTACTGCATTGCATGAAAGAAAACACCAGTAAAGTAGTAAATATGCGTCAGTATCTGTTGGCGGTATTATATAATGCACCGCTGACCATCAGCAATTATTACTCGTCGTTGGTGCAGCATGATATGTACGAAGGGAATATATAAATTTTCAGGAGGGAGTGATTCTATTGCAGGAAGAAGTAAATGAGAAAACCGTATCATTATGTATCACTGGTGGAAAAGTGACAGTCCGTTTATTGAAACAGGCAATGATGCGTTTTCTGGCAGCAATGGAGAAAGAAAAAGCAGAGAAAGCAAGAAAACAACAGGCAAAGGGACCGCCGGATAAAGACTATCGTGGGAAGCAGAGCTTAAAGAAGCTGGCACAGCAGAATGTTCAGCTTTCCAACATTGAGATTACGGATAATAACATTAAGGCTTTTGAAAAAGTTGCAAAAAAATATGGCATTGATTTTAGCCTGAAACGTGATAAGTCCGTAGATCCACCGAGATATTTTGTTTTCTTCAAGGCAAGGGATGTAGATGTTATGACAGCAGCATTCCGGGAATTTACCGGAAAGACACTGAATAAAACGAAGAAACCGTCTGTCCGTAAGAAATTACAGCAGGCAATCGCAGCCCGCAGCCAGGATAAACAGAGAGAACGGGAAAAATCGAAAGAAAAACAGAAGGAGCCGACCTTATGAGTGGGATAAAAAATATAAAGAAGAAACTGAAAGGATTTCAGGTACGTCCCCCGAATGTGGAAGTGCTGAAAAAAGTTCTGTTACATATTCCATATGTGGTTGTATTTTATGTGGTAAATAAATGTACCTGGCTGTATCAGTATTGCAGGGGCAGTACAGTAGTAGACAGGCTGATGGTCCTTTTTATGAACTATCCGTTAGCATTTAAAAAGTTGTTGCCAAGTATACAACCGAAAAGTCTGGCAGCGGGAACTATTGCAGCAGTCAGTGTGTGGGCAGTGGTATATTTCAAGGGAAAGAATGGAAAGAAGTTTCGCCAGGGAGAGGAATATGGCTCTGCCAGGTGGGGAAATGAAAAGGATATAGCACCTTTTATTGATCCAGTCTTTGAGAATAATATTCTGCTGACACAGACAGAACGCCTGACCATGAACAGCAGACCGAAGAAACCGAAGTATGCCAGAAACAAGAATGTCATAGTAATCGGAGGCTCCGGTAGTGGTAAGACACGATTTTATGTGAAACCGCAGCTTATGCAGATGCCGGATAATGTGAGCTTTGTGGTTACTGATCCAAAGGGGAGTGCGAGACGTTCCAGTCTGAAAAGGACTGGCACATCTCAACTGAATCATTGTTTATTGTAATGAAATTAGTTCGAGTTGGAGAACTGAATGCGTGAATAGTCGAATGAAGGGGTAACGCCCTGAAAGGCTACTCTAATACTCCGGCTGGCAGGGAAATGAGTAAACATTGAAATGTCAGAAGCCCGGTGAAGTCGGCAGAGAGATACCGTAACAATAGTAGTTGACGAAAGCTGTCCAGAGGTGGATGGTGTATCCTATATGCCGGGAGTCTAAAAAATACCTATGGTTAGAATGGTGGATGTTACATAATCCACTGACGAACCCTCGAATGTACGGGTCTATATCGGGACTAAGTAGAAATGCTTAGTAACACAACTAGTGTTGCTACTGCGGGTGAGTAAGACTTCTGCCTTTATGAAAATCCGTGCAATGTTACAGGCATTGATGTGGTAGCAGGCTCAGAGATGGGAACCTACGGGTATATATGAACAGATAACGCATTCGGAACGTCGTAAGCTGACAGCGTGGAGATTTTACTGTCTATGAAACGTATCGAACGGGAAAGTCATCGTGAGATTAGCGATGATATAAGGGAGATAATGTCAGTGAAAGCGGTGGCATAGTACCGATGAAACCGTGATAACAAGCGGTGGAGGGATAGCCACTAGTCATACATTAGAGTAAATAAGTTACAAATGGTATGGGTTCGAGTAAGACTAAGAGATGTAATAACTCCCAGATAGGAGGTTACAGACCATACAAAAGAAAGCTAAGCTCCGGTACAACGAATATTACGATATGCAGAAAGCATTCGATGAGTTGTATCAGCAGAGCAAAAATGGTAACAACTTTTATAAGTTATTAGAAATTATCGGTTCAGAGCAGAATATTTGCCTGGCATACCGAAACCTAAAAACCAATAGCGGAAGTAAAACCGCTGGTACAGATGGTAAAACAATCGAGGATATCAAAGGTCTATCGGGCAGGGAAGTAATTGAAACTGTCAGGAAACAATTAGCAGATTATCATCCGCAATCAGTCAGGAGGGTCTTTATTCCTAAGCCCGGAAGCGATAAAAAGCGTCCGTTAGGGATTCCATGTATCTGGGATAGATTGATACAACAGTGTATCTTACAGGTGTTAGAGCCGATTTGTGAACCTAAGTTTCATAATCACTCCTATGGATTCCGGCAGAATAGAGATGCCCACCATGCGGTCAGCAGAGTTGTCAGCATGGTAAATATGTATAAACATTATTATTGTGTGGATGTGGACATCAAGGGCTTCTTTGATAATGTAAACCACGGAAAGCTGCTAAAACAGATATGGACATTAGGTATACGAGATAAACGATTGCTATGTATCATTAGCAAAATATTAAAATCAGAAATTGAAGGAGAAGGAATACCGGACAAGGGTACACCGCAAGGTGGGCTGATTAGTCCGCTACTTTCGCTCATTGTGCTGAATGAACTTGATTGGTGGGTAAGTAGCCAGTGGGAGACTTTTACACCAAATGGAGTGAAGGAAGGCAACATGAAAGGAAGTAAGGGCTGGTTGAGTTATGCACGAAAATATACAAATCTAAAAGATGGGTATGTGGTGCGTTACGCTGATGATTTTAAAATTATGTGCAGAAGTTATACTGATGCACAAAGATATTATCATGCGACAATAGACTTTTTAAAGTCAAGATTAAAACTCGACATTAGTCCGGAGAAGTCCAAAGTTGTTAATCTCCGAAAGAACTCTTCTGATTTTCTGGGATTCAAAATTAAAGTCCTGCCAAAAGGCAAGACCAGATATGGATACATTGCTAAAACTGATATGAGCGATAAAGCCATCAAAAAGGTTACTGCTGAATTAAAGGCAAAAGTGATTAATATAAGGAAACACACAACTGTTGGTAGAATCAATGCCTATAACATGGCAGTGATAGGGATACAGAATTATTACTGTATTGCTACCAACATATATAACAATCTAACGGATGTTAATTACGCTCTCTTACCAACCTTTAGAACCAGATTATCATGTATTGGAAGTACAATTCCGTTTGCGGAAACGCCCTATGAATTTCAACAGAAAACTGTAGGAATCAAGAAAGAAACCAAAATTATAACAGTAGGCAAAATGCCACTACTGCCACTTACAGGAGTTCATCACAAACATCCTATAAATTTCTCACAAGATATTACCAGCTATACAGCAAAAGGAAGAGAAAAGATTCATAAATCTGTCCAATGTGTAGAAATACAGGAATTACGAAATGTGATGAAGTATAGGAATCCTAATGAAAGCATTGAATTTAATGATAATAGTATTTCTGCATACCTCGTGCAACAGGGGAACTGCTATGTCATGGGAAATAGGCTGAATGTACATCAAATGAAATGTATAAGGAAAATTCCAGTAGGTGAAGGTGGTACAGATAAGCATACTAATATCGCATTTATTTCAGAGGGAATATGGCAAGCTGTTATGACAGAGGATATTTCAGAAACTATCAAAATAATGAAGAAATTCAATATGGACGACAAGCAAAGACGGAGATTCAACCGATTGCGTGAAAATTATGGATTACTACCAATTAAGAAAAGATAACTTATAAATTTACTTGAGTATGATGGCACGCCGTATGATGCGAAAGCATCATGTACGGTGTAGAGCGGGGGAAAAGGTGGAGATTACTTCAAAGCCTTACCTATCGCTATCGATCATCGTGGAATGTGGTAAAATGCTGGCAAGAGGAACGCCGAAGAAAGATAAGAACGGGAAAATCCTGCGTGATAAAAATGGCAGAGTGGTAATGGCTCCTTATAAAATCAAGGTGCTGAATACCATCAATTTTGCCAAGAGTATGCACTATAACCGTGCGACTTGTTCGTCGCTGAAAAGGCGGCGCACAGCGCTGTTTCAATCAGTTCTGTGAACTGATAATTCGAGAGGTGGAATGAAGGGGTAACGCCCTGAAACGCCTCCCCTGATACTCCGGCATGCAGAGGCCAAACTCTGTGTGAAGCCCGGTAAAGTCGGCAGAGAGATGCCGTAACAGGTTAAGCTGACGAAAGCTGTCCAGAGGTGGACGGTGCATCCTATATGCCGGGGATCTATAAGATACCCATGGTGAGAATGACAGAGATGTCTGACGAAGCTCCCGAATGTAAAGGTCTAAAAGTGCCACACTCAGAAATGGGTGTGTGGGTTAAAGCCCAGGCAGTACGGTTTAGTAGAAATGGTTGTTACGAAACGCCGTGGCACGTTACAGGCGTGTCCAAGCTGTCAGGCCAAGAGGGAACACCTAAAGGTATGTATGTACAGATAGGATTATCGGAACAAGGAAAGGCAGGAAGTCTACTGGATAATCCGGCGAAGAATAATAAGCGGATGAATTCCTGCTGAAAAGCAGTGGTCGAACCGATGATATCGTCTGCGAAAAAGAGGACGGTTAGGAATGGCCACAAGTCAGGCAAAACGTCAGCAGTACACAACCACTATTCATGCAGTCGAGTAAGAAAAAGAAATTGTCGCTCGGTTTCATAGAAATGGGGTGATGTACATGGCACAAAAAGCTAAGAAGAAAAGCAAGTTGCGCCATGCGGAATACTATGACATGCAGAAAACCTTTGACAGTCTGTATGCCGACAGCAAAAGTGGTGAAGTCTTTGGGCATCTGATGGATATCATCAGTGCCCCAAGCAACATCAAGCTGGCATTCAGAAATATTAAAGGCAATGATGGCAGTCATACCGCAGGCACGGATGGGCGGACAATAGAATCATTGGCAGTCATGCCAGAGGATAAGTTTGTAAAGCTCATCCAGAAACAGTTCAGGAGGTATGAACCAAAAGCAGTAAAAAGAGTAGAAATACCAAAGCCAAACGGAAAGATGAGGCCTCTGGGAATACCGTGTATTATTGACCGAATAGTACAGCAATGTATTTTGCAGGTCATGGAGCCAATCTGCGAAGCAAAGTTCTATGAGCACTCTTATGGGTTCAGACCGTGTCGGAGCGCAGAAAATGCGATTTCCTATGCGTATGGACTCGCCCAAAGGAACAAGCTTCACTATGTAGTAGATGTGGACGTTAAAGGATTCTTCGATAACGTCGACCACAGAAAGCTGCTAAAACAGATCTGGACTTTAGGTATACGGGACACCAAGTTGATTCAGATCATCAAGGCCATGCTGAAAGCGCCAATCGAAATGCCTGATGGAGAAAACGTCCTCCCATCCAAGGGAACGCCGCAAGGTGGTATCCTTTCACCATTGCTGGCAAACATTGTCCTCAATGAACTGGACTGGTGGATTGCCTCTCAGTGGGATGAAATGGTGAGGCACATGAAACATCCGTGTAAAGTGACCTACTATCCCAACGGCGCAGAGAAAAAGTGCAACAGCTATACAGCCTTGAAGAAAAGCAACCTCAAGGAGATGCGGATTGTCCGTTATGCGGATGATTTCAAGATATTTTGCAGAACCAAAGAGGATGCAGAGAAAACCTATTATGCAGTCAAAGACTGGCTATGGAAACGGCTAAAACTGGAAGTGTCTGATGAAAAGTCAAAAGTGACTAATCTCAGGAAACGTGACAGTGAGTTTCTGGGTTTTCGCATAAAACTGCGGCGCAAAAGTAACTCGTGGGTGATAACTTCAAATGTCTGCGATAAAGCCATACACAGAATCAGCAAGGAAATGGCTGACAGTGTCAAGGCAATACAAAGTAGTAAGACGGCTGAAGAAATAAGCCTGAATGTGGGGGACTATAATGCCAAGGTTATCGGAGTGCAGGACTATTACTGCATTGCGACAAGGGTCAACTTGAATTTCAGCGATATCGCCCGTCCAATCAATGGACAGCTTCTCCATCGTATTGACGGAATCAAGAAGCAGGGCGAAATTAAAAACAGATATCTAAGGAAACGGTATGGAAAATCGAAGCAAATGCGATGGATTGGAGAAACGCCACTGGTTCCATTAGCCTACGTGCAATTCAAGATTCCAATGCGGAAAAGCCGAAAAATCAATCCGTATACGTCCGAAGGTAGAGCAGAGATACACGACAATCTCAGGGTTGACGTAAATTCAATGCTCTGGCTGATGAGGCATCCGATATCGACCGAATCAATAAGATACAACGACAACCGGGTCTCCCTCTATGCAGGGCAAGACGGTAAATGTGCAATCACCGGGAAGAAACTGGATGTTCAAACCTGTATCTGTTACAGGAAAACAAACGACTGTAAGAAGGGCAATGACAGCTACCAGAACCTGTTGCTTCTTTCTTTGCAGGGGTTGGCAATAGTCAGCTCGGAAGACATGATGTCTGTAGTGGCGTTGGTGAAGGAATACTCTCTGAATGCCAAAGTTATTACCAAAGTGAACAAACTGCGTGCTACCGCAGGACTGCCGCTACTGGCAGCAAAGTAGCAAACTTAGCCAATGTGAAAGAGTGATTGTGTATCACTGCTGAAACTATGCTTGATGGAACGCCGGATGCGGTGAAAGTCGCATGTCCGGTGTGAAGTGGGGGAAAACCCGGAGATAATTTCAAAGGGTTACCTATCACTATCATTTCATTACATCCGTTCAGAAAAAGATATTCTGAAACTGGTAAATACGATCATGGTAAATACCAAGGGCGAGGGAGAAAAATCCTCGGAGGACTTCTGGACGAGTGCGACACGTTCGCAGGCGGTAAAAAGTCTGCGCACAGTGTTGGTTTATTAA
>ERZ1026986.347-NODE-347-length-18764-cov-6.152547_pt1 | contig 18764 bp, 8 predicted proteins | sample MGYA00519455_ERZ1026986 | MGnify/ENA primary metagenome ERZ1026986 (study PRJEB26926, sample SAMN06164548) | human gut metagenome | biome: ENVO:00009003; feature: ENVO:2100002; material: ENVO:00002003 | host: Homo sapiens | place: USA | collected 2012 ...
GCTCGGAGATGTGTATAAGAGACAGGCCATCCAGTGATACCCCGCAGCCAATATTATTTTCCACAAGATATCTTACGATCTCATCATTCAGCAGTGTAAAATTGGATATGATACCTGCGTTAAAGTTGCCCCCTAATACTTTTTTCATATATAGTAATTAGAATATAAAACTATATAACATTTATCTCGACACTCGATGATTTCAAGCCCGGGCTTTTCGCCTGTATCCGCAGTCTGCCGGCATTGTCGGTCGCTTGTAATATCAATAACGCTTTACCATTGAAGGTTTTTCTATGAAGCACTTTATGAGGTGCAATATCCAAGACATCTCCATTTTCAACTCCAATAAGTTTATAATCGCCTTTCACCTCAAAATCCACGTCCACATTGGCATAGGGTACAAAATTCCCTTTCTTATCGGTTACATCGACGGTCACAAAAACTACATCCTTACGATTGGATTTCATTGTTTTTCTATCTGCCGTCAATTTCAAGGAGTAGGCTTTTCCGGCAGTCTTGTGAGAGCATGAGGCGATTACCCGCCCGTCTTTATAAGCTACTGCCTTGATGGTTCCCGGACGATACGGCACATTCCAAACAATCTGCAAAGAATCTCTATGCATATCTTTCCTCCCCAAAGATTTGCCATTATAGAACAGTTCCGCTGCATCACCGTTAGTATAGACAACCACCGGTATTTCTACTCCTTCTTTACCCGGATGTGTCCAATGAGGCAATACATGAACCATAGGCTCATCGCTCCACAAACTCTGATACAGATAATAATGATCTTTCTCAAAACCGGCAAGGTCTATGATACCATAGTTATTGGTTCTTCCGGGCCAACCCCACGATTCTCCCAGATAATCGAATCCTGTCCAGACAAATTGTCCTATAAAAAAGTCATTGTCACGAGTCTGTTTCCATTGCTCCCTTACCGATATACGGCGGGTCTGATTGTCATAACTCGAAGCATAACGAGTATCTATACCATCGAATACCTCTTCGGTCGTAAAACTCGTAAGAGGGAATACTCTGGCAGCATCATGCTCGTTCAACACCTCATCTTTATCCCACGGTTTACGAGTTCCAATCGTGCGGTACACCCCACGAGTCTGCCGAGTATGAGGGATCTCGGTTCCCACAGCCAATTTAAGCGGTTGCTTTTTATGGAAATCCGATATATCTCCTTTACACTCGCCATTGGCATTAAATCCCGCAATATCGATATAAAGGTCTGTACAATAGGCCTGCGTTGTAGGACGAGTAGGATCCATATCATGGAAAATCTTATTCATCTTATACTGCAAATACATATGCCTATCATATCCCCAAACCTCATTTCCCAAACTCCACATCACCACGCTCGGGCAATTTCGGTCGCGTTTTATAAAATCGGGAAGATCTTTTTCCCACCAATCAAGAAAGTCATTGCTGTAATCATAAGGCACTTTGTGACAACCATACCAATGGAACCAGCCGTCCCACGGTTCGTCTATCACCATAAAACCAAGTGTGTCGCACATGGCATAAAACTCGGGAGCATAGGGATAATGCGATGTACGTATGGCGTTACACCCCATTTTTTTCAACTGTATTAAGCGTTTATGCCATATATCTTCTGCCAAGGCCGTTCCCACAGCACCCATATTTTGATGCAGGCACACACCTTTCATTTTTGTCGGTATATCATTGAGTCTAAATCCCTTTTCGGGTATATATTCCAGTCTTCTGATACCAAAACGCGTCGTATAATTGTCTACGATCTTACCCTCTTTCTCTACAAAGCTCTCCATATAGTAGCATTCGGGAGTATCAGGACTCCACAATCGAGGATTTTCGACACAAATCGTATCAAACGACGTCAATTGATAACAACTGATTTGCCCATTGCGTTGACTTCTACCGACTTCACGGCCTCGGCTGTCCCGAATGACAGAAATTAACTTGATAGGAACCTCACAAGCCTCTGGACTATTCACCTCGGTCTCTATACATATCCGAGCCGACTCGGTCGAAATCTCCTCGGCTCGGATACACGTTCCGAATCGAGCTATATGAACCGGATCGGTCGTCACCAAATTTACATGACGATAAATCCCTATGCCCGAATACCACCGCGCACTCGGCAATCTACTGTTATCCAATCGTACCGACAGAACATTAGTTCCTTTCACTAAATAAGGAGTGAGATCATAGGAAAATCCAAGATAACCATTAGGATAGAAACCTAGCTTATAACCGTTCAGCCAAACCGTACTGTTCATATAGGCTCCATCAAACTCGATAAATACCTTCTTACCTTCCCACAAAGGATTCCATTCGAGCTCTTTTTTATACCAAACGACACCGCCACCCGGCAAAAATCCGTTTTCACGGCCATTTTTCTGATCATAAGTTCCTTCGATACTGTAATCATGCGGGACATCGACTTTTCGCCAAGATAAAAAACGACTATTATCCATCTCACAACCTTGTATATCGGCTGGGTAGAAATACCAATCGAAATCTATATTCTGTATAACCCTCGCCTCTGTTGCCCTCAGGCAAAGAGGAGAAAGGGTTAAAATCAATAATCCTAAAAGCGATAATCTTCTCATCACCTTTTTTGTGTGTTTATCGGTAACTACTTTACGGTTTATTCTTTAATGAACGAAGCAACAAATCTATTCCTCGTGACGGTATCGGTAGATACCAGTATATAGCTGCCCGGGGCGAGAGGATTCACATCAATCACGTCTCCACCGAAATCGTCCAAAGAAATCAGTTTCTCCCCGGCAATAGAATACACGTCATAATCGCAGTTATTTTCGTTATTCAATTTATTTATATACAGTTCATCATGACAAGGATTGGGATAGATTTTAGTATCTTTATCTGCCACAGCCTCTTCTACCGAAGATATGGTTCCAGGATAAATCTTAAATACTCTGGCATCGGAACGAGGCACTTTCAACGTCAATATATTTGCTGTTTTATCTGTCATTTCTTTTTTATCTGTCCAAAGTTCATGTACAGTGTAAACCACGCCTTCGGCAAGCCCCAAATCACTATATTTCAAATTAAAAACTTTTTGAGTCGGAGACGTAGTAAAGTGATATGCGGCCACATAAAGGGTATCGGCAACTCTATGCATAAAAGCATCGGCTTGACCCGTTCCCCAATAATCGTTCACGATAGGACGAAACGACTTCCCTATTTTACCGATACGATTTATCTCTTCATTCTTGACAATCGACTGTGCACGAACACGCGCTTCCTCTGTACAGTTCAAGAAATCGTCCCCCAACAAACATAGTCCCGTAGTTACCACCGAAGTGAACCGAGCTCGGTTTTCTCCCGGCGAATGCAATGTATAAGTTCTGCCCGACGGATATTCCCCATTACCCGTAAATTTACCGAAGACCATGTAATCGGGGTCGTTATAACAATAGAAACGATCGGTCCACCAACTATGTGTCAATGCGTTAAGCGCATATTTCGTATCGTTCATCGTTCCATATGTATCACAAGCAAAACGACGCCCATTGGCATACTGCGCCGGGAAAAGAGGTGCGATAGAAAGGTTCACGTACATCTTATCACCTATTCTGTCCGAAAGATATTTCATTCCCTGATTATAAGCCTGTATTCCCGTAGTCACCTCTGGATCATACCAAGAGTCGGCCTCGAACGTTCCGTGTGTCATAAAGTCTATTTTCAGGAACTCATAACCATCTTTAATCCATTGGTCTATATAATAATCTATACGCATCTTCGTGCCGATGTGAGTAGGATCTAATGCCCAACCTTTATTTCCACCGGGAAACTGCGCTGGTTGTCCATTGATTTTCAGTACAATATCCCCATATTTATATTTACCGTTAGTTCCTTCCACATCTTTATTCATGTTGCCTCCCCAATCAACGAAAGGAGTCCAATAAATACCCGGTCTCTGTCCACGTTCTTTACACTCCTTAATAAAACGACGGCGATTTTGAGCCGTGATATTTGTCCAATAAGAATCGAGACCGATATATACGGTACTGTCATTGGTAAATTCGGGAGCCAGTTTATCGGCAAAGAAAGCCGATACACTCGAAGCAATCGCATACGAAACATCAGACATCGCATTTCCCCAACTGTTCCAGCCGAACGGCGTTCCTTTATCCCACGCACGTTTAGGGGCCACAACGGCATTCAACTCGCCATAAACCTCCATTCCATCTCTCCAATCGTCAAAATAACCGATCATCACCTTCGGTGACTTCACAGTTGTACCTTTCACTTTGCCATGAGGCAGTTGATCTCGGGTAGTAGGGGTCTTTCCACTGTAATTGTCGCTAATACCGCCATAAACAATAAGCGACGTAATAGAATTGGGAGTATTGACTTTCGACACGACTCCGGTTTTCCAATTATCATGTTCGATAGAGCCTAATACCAAACCATTGTTATTTTTCGTGCTATACAAGCAGCCTGCTTCATAGCTCGTGTAAGTCGCCCCTACTCTAAACACCTTAGAGTCGTAAGCTACCCAACAGTCATTGTCATAAGGAACGATCAAAGCAACGTTCGTTCCGTTCTCGGCGGGAAGAAAAGCCGTTGGCTCAGTCGTCGTCAAAGGCGACATATAATTCGATGCTATCACATCGGGAGCCTCTACTTTCAATTCAGTCAACAAATAGTTTTGACCCGAATAGAGGTAATAAGTATGTGTAGCTTTCAGTTTAGGATTTTCATTCGTATACACAAGGTCTACACGCTTACCCAAACCAAATAAATCGGAATAATCACTAACAGTTGCTCCGGTAAATGTCAACGAGGGAGCAGAATATTCAGATTCGTCTATCTTAAATACAGCATGGTTTTTGGAAATCAACAATACTTCGTTTCTGTAAATATCCGTTTGCCCATCTGTATCCGAAATATTTAATTTCAGCATTCCTTCCTGTACTGTGATAGCCGATACAGAAAGGGGGATAACACAAAATAAAAGGGAGGTGAGTCGATTCATATTATTGGTGTTTTTTTAATCGTCGGGAAAATAAAAATTTCCCCGACGACCTGATTAAGATTTTATTATACAAATTTCATGCAACAAACCATGTAAATCCTATTACATGCCTACTATTATCTTAGATACAGCTTGTTTGTTTCCAATGGTAACTTTTACCAAATAAACTCCTTCGTTTACATCGAAATTCATGTTCTGACTAGCAGCCACACGATATTGTGCCAATGCCCTTCCATCTATACCCAAAATTTCAAATATGGCAACTTCGTTCGAGGAGTTTTGCAAATACACGGTTTGTCCGGCAGCATACACTTTGTAATCATTTCCGCTTAAAACATTTTCAATGCTCGAAGTAGAACTTATTACGAAAGGACTTGCCAACCAGCCGTTATCCACAGCAGATACCGCAAATTCCACACCTTCGGTTTTAGGCATATACAAGTCATACCGATTGGTCGGAACCAACGGATATTGCGTTCCATATACTTTCAACGCACCTGTGGTTTTATCGGCAGGAAGTATGAAATTTATTTTACCATCGGGAGTCTTGACATAGATATTATATCGAATAGCCTCAGCCGGAGTCGTATCGTCAGTAGCTTTTTCCCATCTCAACTCATAGCAACCTTTGTCTTCATTGTAAATGGCCGTAAAGTTCTTAGGCGCAGCAGGTGCGGCATTGGCAATAACACCATCGTTGCCTCTATTAAATAAGATATAATCGGGCCAAGAACCCAATCCATCACCATCTGCCCCACCACCATCACGATAACCGAAGATACCCATATCGAGGAAACCGTCATTATCAATATTTACAAAAGTAGCCGATCCTCCGCGGCAACGAGCATCGTCGGGAATAAGCTCCTGCTTTGTAAATGAATTATCTCCATTATTATACATAAAGGTGGCATTGGTATTCCAACCCGTCATGAAATAATCATTCAACCCATCGTTATTCACATCGCCAATCGCCAAAGCACAGCCCCCACCGAAGAAATTGGTCTCGGCTTCCTCATGACGAGTAAATGTACCATCTTGATTATTGATATACAACTTTCCAAAAGCGGCCCAACCATTATTCACATCACGACCGATCTCAATGATATCGGCATATCCATCATTATTTACATCGATGAAAGCAGTTTCTCCTTGTTGATGTCCCACAAAGTCGATCCCCGTAACTTCGGTAAACGTATCATTACCATTATTTTTATATAATTTCGTTATCGATTTATACTCATCATGATATCCTGTAACCAAAATATCCATCCAACCGTCATTGTTGAAATCGGCCACATCAATAGAACCACCGTTAACACCGATGAAATTTTCTGTTCCATCTACCGGATTCTTTAATAGTTCAAACGTTCCATGATTATTTTTCATAATAGCACATACACGACCTTGTCCTGTTCCTCCCGTAATTTCTTCCCACACACCACCGGCGCTTCCGTTGATAAGCAAGTCGGTCCAACCGTCATTATTGTAATCGAAAGCGACAAGTAGCTTAGAGCCATTGTCATTCGATTCGGAACTAAGACCGGGAAAAGCCTCTATCATATCCCAGTCGGCCACGAATTTATAATCAGGAGCACCACTGTTCATAAATATGTCGGTAAACGCATCGCTACCGGATTTCCCGACAGTAATCAAATCGAGATTACCATCATTATCGATATCAATGAACACCGCAGAAGCTTGGCTTTTGGCATACAAGTCTTCCGACTCCGCAGTAACATCGGTATACGTTCCATTGGCATTGCCTTTGAACAAGCCCATACTGGGGTCAGCTTGTCCGGCAATAATAAAATAGTCCATAATGCCATCGTTGTTAAAATCGACAAACAACTGACGACCAGAGGCAGTCATTGGGAATCCACTTTCCCCATCTACCGGATTTCGTAAAATTTCCCAATTTACCGAATTTACGGCAAAACTCGGAATTACAGCTCCTACAAGAGCCAAAGAGAATAATAATTTTTTCATATTCGATAAGTGTTTTTATGGCGAGGTCTATTTTTATTTCTCTATCGGCAGAACAGACCTCTTAATCCTGCCGATAGAGAATATATAATCAATTTAATTCAATCCAGGATTTTGATCACCTTGCAAATGCGGGTTTTGCTTTATTTCCACCATAGGCACAGGGAATAAGCGATGTTGAGTTCCAATAGTCGGAGCCAAAGCCTGCCAACGGTTTCTCACTTTTACATACTCTTCAAAATGTCCGGTCCTCACAAGGTCCATACGCCGCCAACCCTCGCAAGCGAGTTCACGCATACGCTCATCGAGTATTTTCGTGCGGAATTCTTCGGCAGACATACCCGTGTCCCAAACATATTGAGCCGGAACCGTTCCACCGAAAGCACGAGAGCGAACAGTCGTATTCACCAATGTAACAGCACCTGACGTATTTCCTGTCTCGTTCATACATTCGGCCAACATCAACAACGCATCGGCATAACGGAAGTAGTACATATTTCCACCCGTATAATAAAAAGACTTAGTTCCATCGATACGCACATCTTCAAACTTTTTGAAATGGGGCTTCAATTGGTCTTCTCCAAAACCAGCAGATGGAACAGGCTGTTTGCCCTTATAAATAAAATCGGAGCGTATGCTGGCATCTTTTCTCAAGTCTCCCGGCTCGTATATATTCACGCAATAATCAGTCGGTAAAACAAAATCATATCCTCCATACATGCAATTGGGATCTCCGGAACAAGCACGAGTGCCTGCATACCATTGAGCCTCGTTAGAATCGGGCCATACATTATTGAAATAAAACGTGAATATTTCTTCTGTACTGGCCTGAGACGGTAAATTTCCCATTACTTTGTTGGCATCGAACAAATCGGCATAATTGTTTTCAAGAACAAATCCGCCTCTGCTTTTCAAATCTTCCAGCAAAATCTGCGCTTCACCGAAATCTCTATATCCTGACTCCACAGGAGCCGACATATATACCTTCGCCAACAACATTTTTGCGGCCCAAATCGTAGGGATACGTCCATCGGCCGCTCTTTTTTCCGACAAGTAAGTAAGAGATACCTTCAAATCATCTGTAATCATCTTGTAGACTTCTTGCAATTCTTTGCGCGGCCCCAACTGATTCTGGCCGTCTACGATATTGGGCAATGGTAATTTGCCCCAATATTGAGTCAACTCAAAAAGAATACATGCCCGATAAAAAGATATCTGTCCCAAGAACACCTTATACTGCTCGGCTTCATCGGCAGAAGCAGATTTCAACAATCGATCGATATGCCATAACCCCTCACTTGCTTGCACAGCCACCGGCCAACGAATATTCCAAGCCTCTGCAATAGAAGTATTTTCAGAATCATAATATCCGTCATATTTATCGAACGCCGCCTGCATAGCATTTGTCCTTACCTGATACTCACCCTGCTGAGCCTCATCGGTTCCTAAAATCGTGTAAAAACCTTTCCGATTCACACGAGTCGCACGCCATTGATAGTACAGCCCATAAACAAAAGCTTGCACATTCTCTGGTTTTTCAAAAACCTGTTCGCTCGACAAACTGGTTTGCGGATCTTGCTTCAAAAAACCGTCTTCGCAAGACGATACAAAAATCGACAGAAGCAACGCTATAACGATATATCTATTAGTTTTCATATTCCTAACTTTTAATTTCTTAGAATGATATATTTAGACCGACAACATACATACGCGTATTGGGATACCAATCCCCGGTTTCAGGATCGAATCCTTTGTATTTCGTCGCAGTAAAGAGATTACTTCCCGTAAAATAGATGCGAAGATTGTCAAGGTAAATCTTATTGATCAATTTACGAGGGAACGTATAAGCCAACGTAGCCGAACTTAACCGGAAGAACGAGGCATCTTGCAAACATAGGCTCGTACTGCCGTACCCAAATCCGCTAAACGCATGATAAGCTCTCGGTATCAATGTATTCGTATTCTCCGGTGTCCAACGATTCAATATATCTTTATGAGCTGCACTTCTTCCATCACTGGTAACCAATGAATTATACAAGAAACTCGTTTTCTTGGCTCCATACGAATAATTCCCGACAAGCGTCAATTCCAAACCTTTCCAACTTACAGTCGTATGGATACCACCATAGAATTTAGGGTCTTTAACCCCCACGACCGTACGGTCCTTATCATTAATAATGCCGTTATGATCTCTATCCAACGGCAAAATATCTCCGGGTTGTGCCGTTCGAGAACCCAATTCGAGAGAGTTCACATAATCCATATCCGACTCCTGTATAATCCGGTCGAACAGATACATATAAATCGTATTCAACGACTCACCCACAAACAAGTTACCCTCGGTCTGTATCTCGTTATTCGACATACCACCTAATTTATAGATTTCCTGAGCCTGCCCGTCCAATTTGATAATCTTATTGCGATCGGCAGAAATATTAAATCCGATATTCCAATTCCAGTCCTTTGTACGAATAGGAGTGGCATTTATCGAAAATTCAATACCTCTATTCCGAAGCGTGCCTACATTGGCTAATTGATCAAGGTATCCCGAAGACGGCGACTTACTAATGGTCATCAACAAATCCTCGTTATCAATATGAAATAAATCGAGCGTAAAGCTCAAGCGATCGTTAAACATGCCATAGTCCAATCCCACATTAATTTGTTTCTGCTTTTCCCAGCGTAAATCGGGGTTACCATACCGTCCCCAGTTAATCAACGCACTCGTACCAAGAGTAGCTCTTACATCATAAAGCGTTTGGTAACCATAGTTGGGAATATTTTGATTACCAGCCAAACCATAGCCTACCCGAAGTCTTAGGTTATTAATGACATTCTGCGACTGCATGAACTCCTCTCCTGTAATATTCCACGAAGCAGATACCGAAGGGAAGAATCCCCATTTATTATTGGTTCCGAATTTAGATGAACCATCATAACGACCTGTAAACGTGACATAATAGCGACTATCGTATACATATCCCGCACGCAAGAATACAGAAGCCATAGAGTAAGTCCAAAAATCTGAATTAACGCCGAAATCCTCTTTCTTCGAAGCTCCGGCTATTGCCTTATATGAGAAAAAGTCATTACCAAAACCCTTCACATCAAGACTATTCCAATTTTGACTGTAATAAGACATATTAGCACCCAAAACAGCCGATATCCTATGCTTCTCTTTAATTAATGTTTTGTATGAAACCGTGTTATCCCACTGCCAATTCAACATTTTATCCTTACGATGTTTAGCCTGCCCATCGGCTGACGCTTTATAGGACTGTGTCGTTTCGGTAGAATAGTAGGTATAGTCTTCTTTACTCATATAATCAATAGAAAAGGTCGAACGTATATCAAGTCCTTTTATTGGATTGATATTGATAAAGTTAGAACTCATAAGACGAGCTTGATTCGCATCTCTGACCACATTCAAGTCCCTGATAGGATTATTATTGCTCTGGCTCTCTTCTGTGCCATATTTCATATACCAATATTCACCTGATATCGGTAACAGAGGATCTGCTCTAAGCGCCACAGGAAAAGTATTGTCATCTGCAACAGGATGTCCCACCTGATAAACGAAGGTTGTATTAGTTCCTACCTTCAACCAAGGCTTTACCATCTGATCGAGATTGATTTTACCTGTGTAACGCTCATAGCTTACATTTTTCATTAAGCCCTCTTGCTGATTATAGTTAAAACTCATGAAGTAAGAACCCTTATCACCAGCTCCAGAAAAACTTACCGCATGATTTTGCTGATATGCATTTTGAGTAACCGCATCAAGCCAATTATACGTTTTTCCCGACAAGTAAGCCTCCATTTCATCTTCTGTAAAAATCGTATTAGGTGGAACCGTTGTCGATAAGAAATTATCCTTTATGTATTTTTCTCGTCGGGCAGGCGGTAAATTAGTCGTATTATTAAACTCATTGATATATGCCTCTACGCGGAGGTCATGCAATTGAGAGCCATTGATCAATGGCATCTCTTTGCTGAAACTTTGCGAGCCATACCAACCGTCATAAGTAACACGAGCCTTACCTTTTTGCCCTTTTTTAGTGGTAATTACAACAACCCCATTTGCGCCGCGAGCTCCATAAATAGCAGTCGCCGAAGCATCCTTCAATACGTCGATAGTAGCTATATCATTGGGATTCAGCATCTCGAAACCTTGATCGACCAACAAACCATCTATCACATAAATAGGAGATGTACCATATTGTATCGAGTTATTTCCCCGAATCTTAATGCTGGCAGCCTCTCCGGGTTTTGCATTGTTCTGAATAAACACACCGGCAACTTTTCCCTGTAAAGCGGTATTCAAATCGGCAGTAGGAACTTGTTGCAAAGTTTTATCGGTCACCCTAGCGACCGACCCTGTCAAATCGCTTTTCTTCATGGAAGCTCCTACAACGATCACTTCATCCATCGCGATTCCCACAGGATTCAGCTCTATTTGGATTTTGGCATCTCCTCTTACCTCATATTCCTGTTTCTCATATCCGATAAAAGAAAATTCAAGTACAGAGCCCTTTTGAACGGTAGTAGAGAACACTCCGTCGATATTGGTCATCGTTCCTGCAGAAGCTCCTTTTACTATTACATTGACACCCGGTAGCAGTTCATCTGTCTGAGAATCTCGAACCGAACCCTCAATTTTTACACTTTGTGCCATCGAACCGAACAACGGTAGGACACAAAGCAAAGTGATAAAACATAATTTCAACCTGTTCATAATGTAAAATAATTAGTGTTATTCATGACATATATTTAGTTTTATTCAGCCGTAATGCGTATAACCTTACTATCGAATTCATTATACATCGTAAAGCGAAGGCCGTATTTCATCAGATAGTCTCCCGAAAATACTTTTCCGTCCAACGGCGTAAACCATGAATACCCTTTGGTAGCTTTATTCAATTCTGTTACCCGATAATTTTTATCAGGGTCAAGACCTTCGAGAATCAAAGGTTGTGTATTCCCGTTGATACTTTTCTTCAAAAGATATGTAAACAATACAGCATCATTTTGGTCTTCGGTAACATACATCATAGCCGTACGTTTATTCTCATATGGAGAAAGTAGGCGATACAAATCACCGAACTGTACAATCGAACGGATACTGTAATAGTCTTTAATCGCATTTTTCGAGAACTCTTTATCCTCGGGGGTCATATCTTTGGGTTGCAAATCCATACCCAATTTGGCAGACATCGCCACATCGAAACGGAACTTCAAGGGTACGACACGCCCTGTGATATGATTGGGTACAACCGATACATGACTGGCTAGTGCCATAGAAGGGAAGAACTGAGTAGCTCCCCATTGTATAAAAATACGGTCAAGGGCATCTGTATTATCACTAATCCAAAACTCATCGAAATAGGGAAGAGTCCCATAATCTATACGACCACCTCCCCCAGAGCAGCACATCATAGAAACATCTTTATATTTGGCACGTACCCTATCGAGAACCGAGAATAATCCCCTCACATAGCCGATCCAAAGATGAGACTGTTTCTCTGGGGATAAGAAATAAGAACCCGAATTCGTAACAAAGCGATTACAATCCCATTTAATATAGGCAATACCGGGATTTTCACTCAGCGTTTTATCTATCACCCCGAAAACAAAATCTTGCACTTTGGGATTAGAAAGATCGAGAATCAACTGATTTCGACTTAAATCGAGCGGTCGATTCGGTTGCCCGATTACCCAATCGGGATGCTTTTCATACAATTCACTTTTGGGATTAACCATTTCGGGTTCGAGCCATATACCGAATTTAATACCTTTTTTCTTCGACTCGTTCACCAAATAGCCCAGCCCATGGGGAAGTTTCTTTTTGTTACAATCCCAGTCACCTAAACCGGCTTTGTCATTATCGCGAGGATATTTATTGGCAAACCACCCGTCATCGAGCAAGAAAAGTTCGAACCCCATGTCTGCCGCATCCTTAATAATACCACTCAAAACCTCTTCATTAAAATTGAAGTAAGTTGCTTCCCAATTATTCAACAAAGTAGTTCTGGTCTTATCGCCCCGATATATACCATATTTTTTCGCCCATCGATGGAAACGTCTCGAAATGTCTCCTGTACCCTTAGACGAATAGGAATACAGCAAAGCCGGAGTTCTGAACACCTCCTTAGGATTAAGTATATATTGTGAAGCATAAGGATTAATTCCCGATATAATATGTAAATTCTCACGATGATCGACTTCGAATGAAAGACGATAGCTACCCGGCCATGCCAATGTTCCTCCTACGACCCGACCTGCCTTTTCCTGAGCTTTGCCATCGAGTGAAAGATAAAAACAGGGATGCGAATGCTGATTGGAACGCACACCCAATTTCGATTCAAGATTTTTCACCCCTCTCGATAATTGAGTCTCGACCATGTTCATCTCCATTGCCCACTCACCACAGAATTGAGTGAGATGATAAGACGGTTCGTTGAAAAACAAGTGTGATGAAGCATAGTTATAAAGTGTCACCGGCTTTTTCTCGGTATGACTGATTTCGCTCCATTGCTCTATCACATCATTTTGAGCATACGATTTGAAACAAAGTTTCACCGTGAACGGGAAATAGCCATCTTTAAGCGTAATAATCGTTTGGGTTATATCATCGCTCAATTTATTTTGCTCCACACCCTCGAAATAGAGTTCGGTAGAAGTATTTCCGTCACCATGCACTGCACGTAAAGCCGCTTCATTGACATAAGAGGTTCCGAAGGTAGGATAAGCATCGGCTTTCGTAACCTGTGTTGCCTCTGCCTCTTTCGCATCTAAAAAAGATCCAAAATAGACTTGTCTCAATTTTTTATCCTTATCTACTTTATAAATTAACGAGGTATTATCCGTATTTATGGATATCGTCTCCTCGGCATAAGTTGTTACTGCGAAACAAAGCAGCAAATAACACAGCATTTGTCTTCTAAGTGTTTTCATGTCTAGTTGATTTTATCGCTTTATTTAACTAATTCTTTTTCAAGATCTTCAAGTGATTTACCCTTTGTTTCGGGAATATATTTGAGTGTAAAGAGGAATCCCAATAGGCAAATAAAGGTGTAAAGCAGGAATGTTCCCCCTGTTCCTAATCCCGAATTGAGGAATGGGAAGGTGTAGGTCAACAAGAAACTGGCTACCCACAACGCGCCTGTACAAACCGCCATAGCAACCCCACGCACGGCATTGGGAAATATCTCTGAAAGTAACACCCATGCAATAGGACCTAATGACATAGCATACAATCCTATCGCACACACAACCAGTATAATCATGAATATACCGCTTGCATGAACGAAATAACACCATGCCAGAATGCTATAAATAAATAATAAACCGCCAGAGCCTATCAGTACCAATTTTTTACGACCGAGCTTCTCTACCGTAAAAATAGCCACGAATGTAAATATAAGATTGGCGATGCCTGTAACAACGATATTCATCAAAATATCGGATACACCATAACCTGCCGCTTGAAATATCTCTTGTGCATAGTTAAATATGACATTGATTCCGCACCATTGCTGAAACACAGCAATAACCAACCCTATGGATAGCACAAGACGCATTTTTTTCGAAAATAGCTGTTTGACCGCTCCCTTACCATGTTTCTTCGCTTCTGCATCCGATTCGCGATAACCGGCACACTCAGCCAATGCATATTCTCGATTGCCTATCCGTTCCAATGCAATCATGGCCTGACGCTCATTTCCTTTTTGAATCAGCCAACGAGGGCTTTCAGGAATAAAAAAGACTAAAACAAAAAAGAGGAACGAAGGAAAACAGACCGCATAAAACATCCATCGCCACCCCATTGTTCCATTCCAAGAGGCTGCAATATCCGCTACGGTAGCATCAGGAGCGACCGATTCTGCGATAAGCATATTGACGATTTGAGCCGACAATATCCCCAGCACAGTAGTTAACTGATTGAGTGAAACCAGCTTGCCCCTCACACTTCTCGGCGCAATCTCGGCTATATACATAGGAGAGACATCGGCTGCGAGCCCAATAGCTATCCCTCCGATAAAACGCGATATGACAAAAATCACAAAATGATCCGCCATGCCGGTACTTAGCGAAGAAAAAAAGAATACCAAAGCCGCAACTATCAACAGACGTTTCCGACCATATTTGTCGGCCAATGCCCCTGCTATCATAGCTCCTACAAGACACCCCAGCAGAGCCACACTCATCGCCACGGCCCGCATCGTGTTATCATCGGTAATTCCGAAATACGGTTCATAAAACGGCTTCGCCCCGCCTATTACTACCCAGTCGTAACCGAATAACAATCCGCCCATTGCGGATACAAGGCATATAAAATAGACAAAACCTTTCTTATATTGTGCATTCATGTGTATAAATTTTTAAGAGTCAGTTTCTTTCACAGCACATTCAATCCTTGATGGTTGATATCGAGCTCTCTCACTTTTCCGAGGAATTTTTCTGCTGTCTTTCTATCGTTCAATCCCAAATATCCAAGCCCCATCACCAAATTACAATGTATCTGGTTGCGCAGGTTGAGATCGTCCTCCCAAATCAACAAATCGGGTAGAGAAACAGCAAAGTAATCGATTTTCACATGGTCGAAGAGATGCTGTTCCCCATGATTGATAAGCTTATTGAAACGGCTTCGAGCTTTCTTCTCGTCTCCCAACTTACGCCAAGCAAGTCCTTGATAATATATCTTGTCAGGTTGTTGGTCGTTATAGAAGAATGCAATCGCAGGTTCGGCTGAACCGACCGTAGCCTTTCTAAAATAAAGTTCGGCATTTTCCTTATCACCCAATCCTTCATAGGCACAACCCATAAAATAATGTATATCGTTTTCTTCGGCTCCCGCAAGTTTTCCTTCTCCAAGATTGAAAGGATAGTATTCAGTCTCTTTAAGTAAATCGATAGCATCTTGATAACGTTTTTCGGCAATTGCCTTTTTCGCCAATTCAATGCGGCAGATTATATACTGTCCAGAAATCTTACCCTCTCCGCCTTCCCACGGATGGAATTTTCTCGAAGCAATCAAAGATTTGGCTTTTTCATACTCGCCCAATTGATTATATAAGGTAACACGCTCTACACTAAGGTCGTCGCGTCTCTCCACCAAATCGAGATGCTTTTCAAGGAATGCCAAACGTTCTTTATGCGGACGACGCAACTTCTTATAGAGTTGATCCAATTCCATCAAAATGCGATCGTCGTTCGTATCGAGAGCAAACGCTTTTTCAAGACAAGCCAACGCATCTTCTTTCCTATTGCGTTTATTGTAATATCCCAATGCAAGATTACGCAAAACAGTAGGGAATTGATCGTCAAGTTCTACCGAACGTTCCCAACAAGCGATAGCTTCATCGTGCTGACGAGCTCCATACCAAAAGTTTCCAAGATAATACCATGCTTTGGAATCATTCGGTTGCAATCTATTTGCATCTTGCAGCATAAGAACTTCTTCCAATTTATTAGGGAAACAATAGTCGGGAGCCATCTGAGACGCTTTCTTGTAATAATCGATAGCTTTAAGCACATCGTCCGATTTCGATGCAAAGTAACCAAGTGCATAATAAACCATCGGATATACTATTCCATCGTTTTTGTTTACCCACAAAAGGAGAAGTCGCTCAGCCTCCGCATAAAGTCCGGCATTGGCAAAATCCAACGCATACTCGATATAAGAATGTACCGATGTCGTCTCGTTCATCAAAGCCATCATCTCGTCAAGAGCTTGTTGCGCAGATTCCCCACCAAGCAAATAAAGCTCGAATCGGCATCCCATATTAAACTTATCTATCGAGAGAGACTCTGCTATGAGCGTAGCCGCAGCTTCTTTCTTACCCAATTTGCGAAGAATACTTGCTTTCAACTGACGTGCTTTATGATTGTGCCAGTTACGCACCAATGAACGATCGATATGTTCGAGAGCTTTCTCGAAATCATTTCGAATACAATCAATTTGGGCAAGAGCGTAATATGCGGAATCTTGTTGGGCAGCACTCCAAGTCGCTTTAAAGAAAGCATCATAAGCTTCGTCAAACTTACCTTGCATTTTAAGACTCCAACCCAAATTGTAATGAGGTTCTCCGTCAATCGGGTTGGGATTGCGTTCTATCAATGTGGCGATGGCAGCCTCAAAATAAGGTTGAGCTTTTGCAAACTGGCCTCTACGCATCAAGAACAACCCCATGGCATTATTACAACGCACATCACCCGGTTCACGAGACAAAGCCTCCATATAGTAATCGGTAGGATTATACGTAGCATGACGATACTGTTCCAAATGTAACCCGGTCAGATACAATTGTTCTATGCTTGCGATATCTTTGGGATCTTTGGCTGCTTTCGCAGGATCGGGGATAGGTTTGATTTCCTTTTTTTCGGCCTCGTATTCTACCAACACCTTACCATTATTATCGTATACGCACAACTTTAAAGAATCAAATTCGACTCCATTTAAAGCGAACAATTCTTTTACCGGTTCGGCAGGAGACATGTCGTGAATGCTGTCCAAATAGACTTTTCCACCGCATGTCACCAGAATTCTCACACTTTTATATATACTTGTCGTGTAGAGGATTACTTCTCCTTTATCCTCATTCTTTTTTAGTGTAACAATCGCCTCTTTTGTCGCATTTTTCACCATACCGACAGCACTGTAAGGCATGAAATATTGCTTCCACTCTTTCTCCTCATACGGTTGCAACCATGTAAAATCGGGCTGATTATCACAATACATACCCGTCATAAGTTCTATATAAGGGCCATCTTCATCGGTCAAGTTTCTATCCCATGCCTGTCCGAAATCCCCACACCCCCATGTCCATTGTTTCTTACCCGCATTGACATGATGATCGGCCACATGCAACAGTCCGGCCTCTACGTTTTCCTCGTATCCTCCCACAAAATCATACTTAGAATTGATTGCCATATAAGAGGTAGGAACCGGAATATTTTTATACTTCGAAATATCCACCCCCGAAGAATAATCCTGTTTATAGTAAACTCCGGTAGCAATAGGGAAACTCGATACCGCACGTTTACCATGGTCAAACACGGCATTCACATCGGGCGGAAACACCGAATAATAATCTTTATGGACTACAACCGCAGGATTCGCCCACCACAAGAACGTTTGCGGTAACGAGGTGCGATTATATACTTTCGCTTTTATTTCAAGATATGCTTTTCCCGGATACAGGGTAAACCCAGCCATTCCTTTTGTGCGAAACATTCGTTCCACCTCAGAACACCACACCGTAACACTTCCATCAGGAAATTCCTCTATCGTACATTCCGTTGGCAAATATGTCGAAGGGCGGTGATGTTGAGGCCAGTTAAATTCGATACCACCCGAAATCCACGGACCAGTCAACCCCACGAGTGCCGGCTTGATTACTTGATTATAATATACGAAATGACGTTGTTTAATTTTATCGTACGCCATTTGAACCCGGCCACCAAGCTCGGGAAGAATCATTATTTTCAGATATTCGTTTTCCAAGAAAACAGCACGATAAGCTTTCTCCTTCTTTTCATCACATATTTTTTCCACTACCGGATAGGGATATACCACTCCCGAACTGCCTTGATAAACTCTCTTTTCTATAAAAACCGGATTTTTCTCCTCTTTACCGATCTCATAAGTCGGCAACATAACGGTTTCTTCCCAAGCCTTTACTTCGCTTTTCTTTACAGTACTTTTGATAAGATATTTTGTGATATTTTCCATGATATAAACATCTGTCTCTTATACACATCTGACGCTGCCGACGATATGCAG
>ERZ1026986.426-NODE-426-length-16156-cov-5.816782_pt1 | contig 16156 bp, 9 predicted proteins | sample MGYA00519455_ERZ1026986 | MGnify/ENA primary metagenome ERZ1026986 (study PRJEB26926, sample SAMN06164548) | human gut metagenome | biome: ENVO:00009003; feature: ENVO:2100002; material: ENVO:00002003 | host: Homo sapiens | place: USA | collected 2012 ...
CGAGATTCCTCTACGTCTCGTGGGCTCGGAGATGTGTATAAGAGACAGGACTTGTTGTTACTTTCGTAACATTGGTAAAATCAAGTTGTAAATCAGTCAAAGATGTTCTTAAACAAGTAAAAAATGCAAATGATGAACGAAGTGTATTTATTATCAAGAATATATTTCAGCCCGTGTATGAACGCTATATAAGTGCATTAAGCGATAGCAACCAAATTGATTTTACGGATGCTATTCTTCAAGCCACTGAGATATGTCGTGCTTCACATCCTGTTGAATATGATTATATCATTGTGGACGAATTTCAAGATATTTCGGTTGACCGTTACAACTTCTTGAAAGTATTGCGAGAGAGTAATCCTCCTGCAAAGTTATATTGCGTAGGCGATGATTGGCAGTCCATATATCGTTTTTCGGGAAGTGATATGGCTCTGTTTAATCAATTCCCCGAATACTTTGGAGCAACAGAGATAAATAAAATTGAAACCACATACAGATTTGGAGAGCCTTTGGTCTCGTTGTCTTCCCACTTCATACAGCGCAATAAATCTCAAATACAAAAGAATATTCATTCGTTCAGTTCTGAAATGAAAACAGAGTTGGAGTTTTATTCTTATGACAGACGTGATTATTGCAATACGATAGGGGAACTTGTGGCTTCTATTCCATCAGACAAATCAATATTTTTATTGGGACGTTATTCCTTTGATGATTATTACCTCTCTTTTATGTACCAATCCATTAAAGAGGGTAATAGGTTCTTTTATATGATAGGAAAACGAAAAATCGAGTTTTTGACCGTACATAAGTCAAAAGGTCTTGAAGCGGATTATGTAATACTCTTGCAATGTAACAAGGATACCTATGGCTTCCCTTCTCTTGTGAGTGACGACCCAGTGCTTAACTATGTACTCACTAAAAGCGACCAATTTCCATATGGAGAAGAACGTAGATTATTTTATGTAGCAATAACGAGGGCAAAGATGAAAACTCTTGTGCTATATGATAAGCGTTTCCCGTCTGTATTTGTGGATGAGTTTTTACATCCTGAAAAGGTTTCAGAAGAAAGTTATGTGAAGCACCCCAACGCCAATAAAAGATGGACAAGAAGTGCAGACCAATTTTTATTGAAACTGTATAATGAGGGTAAGAGTGTCAAATATATTGCAAACAAAATGGGCAGAAGTCAAACTTCAATTGTAATGCGATTGAACAAACTAAACAAATAGTCGAACTTTTTCTTCGATATACTTCATGTACATCGGATTATTCTATTATTTTGTCGCAGAAACGAGTTACTTTGAAAAGCAATTCATGGCAAAACGCAGCAAATGGCACAGTCGCCAAGTCGTTACCTCAAAATCGGGTAATCTCCCCAATGTATTCTATATGAAGTGATAACAATTTTATTCCAGAATTACACGATAAAAGAATGCCGCAAAACTCCTCCTCTGCCGTGCCCCGTAGCATTACGGGGTGTTTTGTAACGCAAAATATAGGGGAGGTGGCACGTAGTGACGGAGGGGTTAGTTCTACAAAAAATTCTGGTAAAGATTATCTATCTTATGGGAAAAATCGGGAACTTCCTTTTACCCACCTTTTCTTTTGCAGAAAAGAAGCAACGACAATCTACCTCACATCTAATGTGCGCCGCATCACAAAATGTTCATCGAGTTCTTCGGTTTTGAGGTACAGCTCCACTTCGTAACGCCCGGCTGGGAATGGGCTTGTTATACCGTTCGGGCCGTCCAGCCACATGGAACCGGATACTTCGAAATCTTGTTGAAAAATATCTTTCGAGTCTAGTTCATTAGTGACTGCATCTTGAACACTGGTATAAACTAAGTTACCCTCCATATAGAACTTGAATATCAATTTCAATGAATGCCCTTTTTCAAGCGAGAGCCACTGGAATCCAGCTACTAACTTTTTGCATGTATTGGCTTTGAAAGATTTCTGTTCAATGACTTTTCCCTCGTAGATGTGCAATGCGCAATCATAAGTAACCCATTGTTGCAATCCTTCATCGGTATTGTAAAAATGAAGCACCAATGCCAAAGGTTCTATCCAACCTCGCTCCTTAGGCGATTTCACGACCTCGAATCGCCCACGACCCATTTCTCGATTCTTATAGTAAAGAGTGTAAGTATAAGTGCCGAAAGCATAAGAAGTACCGGAATCGGAGCCCCAGCCACATATTTGCAACCATTGGGACCCATCTCGGGGATTGAGTGTAACTGTGTGGTCGAACGCTTTGATTTTGCCTGTCCTTTCATTCTTGATCTCCACACGGTAAGTAACCTTGCGTACAACGTCCGAATAGCAGGTACATCGGCAACGCATTTGCATATATTTAGGCTCCACGAAGTTGCCTGTATTCCAATCATCTATCACCTCACCTTTGCCATTGACATTACGAAATTCAAAGTGCGAAACAATATAAATCCAACCATTGCTCTCCCAAATATCTTCCAGCGGAGCTATTTCGAGCGGAGCGCTGATAACCACATGATCTTCTTCATCAAGAATATCGAACCGCCATGTACCGACCGCAGTGAAATGGTCTCGCTTTTCCGACCCCCACCACGGGAATTGCGCCGACATGTTCTCAACGGGTTTTAACGGGGCATCGAAGTCGTAGGTATGAGTTTTGCCGCTTGGTTCGGTAATGCGTACTTTTATCTTGACGGTGCGGTCGATGCGCGATGTCATCTTCACCACAGGCATAATATAACGCGAGTCGGTATAGAGTTTGTTACTTGGCCGGGTATCGCGTTTGCCGTCTTTACCCACTTCGCAAAATTCGAGCGAATGGATTTCGTACCCGCGATCTTTCTTGAACAAATCGAATAATCCCATAGATATCGAGACAAGGTTAATGTGACAATATGCGAATTTATAAAATGTTATAACATTTGCCAAACTATCTGAGGGAAATTTATAGCGACCCATTTTTCGCATGATACCCAAATACGCAAAAATCAAAGACTGGAAGGGATTCAAAAATTATTTCTCGAAGATACATTTCTAATATTATATAGCACAAACCGAATTCTATGAAATAGGAATAATCTATTATCTTTGCATTCGTCGAACGAAAACCTTAAACAATAACGCACATGAGAATCAAATGGCTCATAACAATAGTTATTTCATTATGTATTTTCCAAACGAATGCACAACGTTCGTATTTGTCTCTAAACGACAACTGGCAGTTTCGCTTTTCTCACCAGGTCGGTAAAAATTCGACTCAACGAATCTCATTGCCGCACACATGGAATGCCCCGGATGCCCTATCTGGGAAATTAGACTACAAACGTGGTATCGGCAATTATGAAAAAGACCTGTACATTACCCCCGAATGGAAAGGCAAAAGATTATTTTTATATTTCGAAGGCGTCAACAGCGTAGCCGACCTTTTTATCAACGGTAAATACCGGGGCGAACACCGGGGAGGATACAGCGCGTTTACATTTGAAATAACCGACGATGTCGAATACGGGATAGACAACAAAATTCTCGTGCGAGTAAACAACGCCGAGCAATTCGATATAATGCCTCTGGTCGGAGACTTCAACTTCTACGGGGGAATTTACCGCGATGTCAGTTTGATTATAACAGAACCAACGTGTATATCGCTGTTGGATTACGCTTCTCCCGGAGTATATCTTACTCAAAAGTCCGTGACCGAAAAACAAGCCCACATCGCTGCAACTGTAAAATTATCCAATGCAGCCACAACGAAACAAGTAAATATAAAAGTCTCCGTCAAAGACCACGATAAAACTATACAAGAAATAAAACGACATGTTACATTGAATGCCCATTCCGAAGGAGAAACCATCATTCCTTTCACCATACAAAATCCCCGTTTATGGAATGGCCGAGAAGACCCGTTCATGTATCGGGCCGAAATATCCTTATGGGAAAATGATAAATTATTGGATAAGGTGATACAACCTTTGGGAATACGATACTACCGTGTAGATCCCGACAATGGCTTTTTCTTGAACGGTAAACATTTGCCTTTATACGGAGTTTGCCGGCATCAGGACCGGGCGGAAATCGGCAACGCCTTACGCTCGATGCATCACGAAGAAGACACCGAGCTGATGCTCGAAATGGGAGTCAACGCCGTTCGGTTAGCCCATTACCAACAAGCAGAATACATGTACGACCTAATGGATCAATCGGGTATAATCACATGGGCCGAAATCCCATTCGTCGGCCCCGGAGGATATGCCGACAAAGGATTTATCGACTCCGAGGCTTTCAAGAAAAACGGAGAAGAACAATTGAAAGAACTAATCCGCCAAAATTACAATCACCCCTCGATTTGTTTTTGGGGATTATTCAACGAATTGACCGAACGAGGAGATAATCCCGTTACTTACATTTCCGAACTGAACGAACTGGCACACTCGGAAGATCCCACTCGCCTGACAACCTCTGCCAGTAACCAGAACGGAGGACTCAATTTCATTACCGACTGTATCGCTTGGAACCGCTACGACGGTTGGTACGGAGGTATGCCCGACGCTTTGGAGAAATTTTTAGATCAGACTCACAACCAATACCCCCAGTTGCGCATTGCAATCAGCGAATATGGAGCAGGAGCCAGTATTTATCATCAATCGGATTCTTTAAAACGTCCGAACCCGGCCGGTTGGTGGCATCCCGAAAACTGGCAGACATTCTATCATATCGAGAACTGGAAAATTATTCATGAACGGCCCTTTGTCTGGGGTAGCTTCATATGGAATATGTTCGACTTCGGAGCCGCTCACCGAAGAGAAGGAGACCGTCCGGGAATTAATGATAAAGGACTCGTAACATTCGACCGTAAATATAAAAAAGACGCATTCTACTTTTATAAGGCAAACTGGAACAAAACCGACCCTATGGTACATCTGGCCGAAAAACGTTGCGACATGCGCCCGACCGCTCAACAAAATTTCATGGCATTTACCAACCTGCCAGAAGTAGAACTGTTCGTGAACGGGAAAAGCATGGGAAAACAAAAACCCGACCGATATGCCATCGTCAAATGGGAACAAATAGAGCTTCCTCTCGGAAAGAACACCATTCTTGTGCAGTCGACCACGAAAGATAAAGTCTCAGATACAATGACTCTATGGATAACCGACTCCGCCAAAAATAGAAAAGAATAACACAAAATTTCTACCAATCTAAAATAACTTAACAGCCATTTACAATCGCCATATAATATTATAGTTGCGAAAAATTATGTAATATTGCATTCGTTTACATATGCTCCATTCAAAATAAAGAAAGAGACAACTAAACAAAATCGGCCAATATGAGTAATAATATTGAAAATCTATTTACACAATATTATCAGATATTGCGCGCCTATGCATTACGTTACGTTCAAAACCAAGATGCGGCAGAAGATATTGTACAAGACGTATTCTTCGAATTATGGCTACGGCGTAACGAGATAGATTTCGACCTCCCGATGAAAGCCTATCTATTCAAATCGGTTTTGAATAAATCGAGAAACTATATTTACGACAAACGCGTAAAAGACAAAATAAGTTTCGATTCGGATAACGATATCCAGTTCATAGACGACTACTTACAATCGTTCGTCGTTTATCAGGAAGATTCCCTACTATTGAAAGATTTGGATCGGGAAATAAAAACCTATGTCGAATCTCTGCCCGAGCAATGCCACCGTATATTCATCATGAGTCGTTCCCTCAATTTAAAAAACAAAGACATTGCCTTGCGACTGGGGATAAGCATTAAAACCGTCGAAAAACAAATAACAAAAGCCTTGTCGGGACTAAGAAGTCATTTGAAAAAAAATGGATTGCTATCCTTTTTCTTCTTACTGTTTTCAGGATTCGAATAAAAAAATAAATTGCTTCGTATGGACGGACAGAACGAAATAAAAGAAATAGATAGACTCATCTTGAAATATCTCGAAGGAGAGGCTTCGAAAGATGAAAAGATCGCGTTATACCGTTGGATCGAACTTTCGGAGGAAAATAAGACACATTTCAAAGAAGCACAGGAACTGTGGCTATCGACCCAAGCCATACTCGCACCGAAAGAAGATACGGAAAAAGCATTACGGCGTTTCCGTTCTAAAATCAAGAACTACAATCGCCGCGGCAAAACATTCCGCAAACCACTCTACTACATTACCCAGTGTGCAGCCATAATAGTGATACTATTAGGCTTGTATTACTTTTTCACAAGAGAATCTAATCCCGAACAATACGCTTGCGTAGAGATGGCAATCGGCAACAAAGGCTGTATTACCCTCCCCGACAGCACGGTGGTTTGGCTCAATTCAGGCAGTAAATTGACATACCCCAGCCGGTTTTCCAATAAAAAAAGAAAAGTCCGGCTCAACGGGCAAGCCTATTTCAAAGTCTTCCACAAAGAAGATCAACCATTCGTTGTCGAAACCAACGATATGGACATAAAAGTTCTCGGGACCAGCTTTGTCGTCAAGAATTACATACGAGACGAAATCATCGAAACGGCATTGGTCGACGGGCATGTAGAAGTCTATTTTCCCAATAGCTCGGTTCCTCCCATAACTTTGCAACCTGCCGAGCAAGTCACATACTCCCGCAAGACGAAAGAAACGAAAATATATACGCGAAAAGATAGTAGTCTCTACCACATTTGGGCACAAGAAAAACTACTATTGAGCAATTGTGAATTGACAGAAGTCATAGAAAAATTAGGCGCATGGTATAACGTAACAATGACCTGTACGAACACTTCCCCTACCCCTGTCTATATGACGCTGACGGTCAGGACAGAACCGCTGAAAGAAATATTGCAAACGCTCAAATCGATAGCCCCCATAGATTATCGTTTCAATAACGACACAGTCTACATTGAGCACAAGCCAAATAGTTAAAATATATTAATACACACTCGTTAAGGTAGGGTATGCCCACTCTTGTTTGTGATAATTATAGAGTGGAGCACATGGAAAAACACAACCGACATATAGACGAACTCATAACGAAGTATCTGGATAAATCCCTTACTCGGGAAGAATGCGCCGAGCTGCGCCGTTATTTGGCAGAAGACAAAAAGCATCTCGCATATTTTGCCGAAATAAGAGACCTATGGTTATACAATACGGCTCTGTGGCAACCGATTATATCCACACGGTCGGCTCTCGAAAAACTGAAAAAGAGAATAAGGAAATATACTTCTCTCGTAAAAATCAGAAGAACCGTCTATTACGCTTCCCAGATTGCAGCCGTTATTGCGATAGCCTTTATCTTTCATACTGTAAAGGAATCCAACGCCTATTCCGCCACAACCCATACGGTTCTCACCTCGACCCATAAATCGGAAGTCACTCTACCCGACGGCACGATAGTATGGCTCAACAATAATACGAAACTCATTTATCCCGAAGTATTTTCATTGACAGAACGATCCGTTTATTTAGAAGGTGAAGCCTATTTCAAGGTCACGAAAAACAAAGCACGTCCGTTTGTCGTGAAATCACAAGGACAAGAGATTAAAGTGTTAGGAACATCTTTCAATGTGCGAAACAGACCGAACGAAGACCTTGCGGAAACGACGCTGATTTCGGGAGCCGTATCCCTCTGTTTCAATAATGACTCCGTGCCCGTCAGATTAAATCCGAACGAACAGATAACCTACTCCAAATCAAATCAATCTATCCGTAAAGACACGGTCGTCGCTCATGAATATATAGCATGGGCTACGGAAAAGATGACATTCGACAACGACAGATTCACAGATGTGATCTCATATCTGGAAGACAAATACCAACTTCAAATAATCTGCCCGGAAGAAATCGCCGATACTTTATACCTGACCCTCGTCGTAAGGAACGAAACCAAAGAAGAGATATTCAAGGAAATAGCGCGTATCTCCCATTTGCAATACTCCATACACAACGATACGGTCTATTTCGATTTCCCGGAAAACACCGATTGTCAAACTTTACAACGTAGCCTATGAAACACCATGAAGCGACCCTAACAAAAAACAAGCGATTCAATCATAAAGAATACGACCATTTCTCGTAAACACATCGAAAGAAGAAACCAAGTTAAATACATAAAACCATGAAGACCCTTAAACACAAAAAAACGATCACAAAACGATCTTCATTCCCCTACAAAGTCATAGGACTGGTTTTGTATCTTCTATGGGTTCAACCATTTGGAGCAAATCACCTGTACGCATCGGAACGGAAGATAAACATCGAGGTAAACGACGTGACATTAATCGATGTGCTGAAACAAATAGAAGCTCAAAGCGACTATGTGTTCTTCTATAACAACGCAGACATCGATACTGAGAAGAAAATCAGTATTAATATGAAAGATGCGAATATAAAAGACGTTTTGGATAGAATCCTGAACGAATACTCTTACCGTATCAACAATAAAAAGATCATCATCACCGCCAAACGTCAGGCCCCCGTTCGCACAAACAAAATTAGCGGTGTCGTCTCCGACGATTCAGGACAACCTATTATCGGGGGCAACGTCTTGGTAAAAGGTTTAAACAAAGGAACCATGACCAACATCGACGGGAAATACACAATCGATGTACCCGACAGTGCAACGACTCTCGTTATCTCCTACATCGGATATAAAAAACAAGAAGTTGAAATCGGTGACAGAAATTATATTCCGGTAACTCTTCAAAAAAACGACGTTCTGATGGACGAAGTAGTGGTTATTGGTTACGGGACGGTTAAAAAAAGTGATTTGACGGGAGCTGTATCGAGTGTCAAAACAGAGAATCTGCCCATCGCAGCCAACACTTCTGTCACACACATGTTGGCAGGACAGGCCGCCGGAGTAATGGTAAAACAAAATTCCGCTCAACCGGGCGGAGGAATCGAAATATACGTCAGAGGTGCTGCATCGACCGGTGCAGGGAATGACCCTCTGTATGTAATCGACGGATTTCCCGTCACCAACAAAAGCGTGGAACCCGAAAGTGGGAACCGCTACGAATATGGTTCCCGAAACCCGATGAACTCGCTGAATCCCAACGACATCGAATCCATAGAAATTCTTAAAGATGCCTCCGCCACTGCCATCTACGGAGCAAGAGCTGCCAACGGCGTGATCTTGGTCACGACCAAAAGAGGGAAAAGCGGGAAACCCATAGTAAAATACAACGCCAACTATTCGATTCAAACAATAGCCAAACGACTGGAAATGTTATCGGCTAAGGAATTCATGAATGTTTCAAACGAAATATCCTATCAAAAATGGCGCATGGATAACGAATTATATCCGTATGGCGGAGAGCTGGAAGAAGACGCTTTACCCTACAAGGGCAATCCATATAGTCCGGAAGAAATCGCTGCCGCCGGAGAAGGAACCGACTGGTTCGGGCTGCTTACACGCGACGGCTCCATCAACCAACACAACGTGTCTGTTTCAGCCGGTACGGAATCCACACGATTTTTGGCATCTTTGAATTATTACAAACAAAAAGGAGTAATCAAGAATTCCGATTTCCAACGTATATCGGGAAGAATAAACCTCGATCAAGATTTAGGGAAATACGTCAAAGCTGGTATCAATGCAACATACAGCACCATTTTCAACAATAATGTCCCATTAGGAGAAGGTAACGCCGAAAATTCCAGCCTGCTGAATTCGGCATTGCATTACGACCCCCTCGTCCCGGTAAAAGACGAATCGGGAAACTATGCGCTGAGTCCCACACTGGGCATGATTCCCAACCCGGTTTCAATGCTCGAAATTACAGACCAGACGCAAACCGATAGATTACTGGCAAACGGCTATATCGAAGCTACATTCTGGAAAGATTTGAAAGTAAAGCTCAATATGGGTATCGACAAAAATCAAGGTCGCCGCAGTACCTATCTTCCCAAATCGACGCTATACGGAAAACAAGAAGGAGGAAAAGCCAATATCAATGAAAATAGAACGGTCGATTTATTGTTCGAACTAACAGCCAACTATACGAAGCAGCTTTTCAAGGAAAGAGACAGATTGGAAGTATTGCTCGGATATTCATACCAACAAGAGAACTGGGACGGATTAGGAGCTGGCAGCTCTCAATTTTTCACCGATTTATTCCTATGGAACAAATTGGAAGCCGGGAATGTGGCCCGTCCGCCGGTAAGTTCTTCCAAAGGCAAAAACGAATTAGGTTCTTATTTCGGCAGAATCAACTATTCCTTGCTCGACAAATACCTGTTTACATTCTCTTTAAGATATGACGGCTCTTCGAAATTCGGTAAAAACAACAAATGGGGTCTTTTCCCGTCGGGGGCATTCGCTTGGAAAATGCAAAATGAGGACTTTTTGAAAGACGTCGACTGGTTGTCCGAATTAAAATTAAGAGTCAGTTTCGGACAAACCGGAAACAGCAATATCGGAGGCAATGCCTACGAATACTATGAGGCCGGTAATCAATATGTATTCGGAGATGCTGTACAAACAGGCAGTATCAAAAGCCAACTCGAAAATCCCGACCTCAAATGGGAAACGACGACAGAGTTGAACGTAGGTCTCGACTTCGGATTTCTAAACAACCGAATCACAGGATCGTTTGAATATTTCCACAAAGTAGTCAGCGATTTGCTCGCCTTCCGCAAACTGAATTCCTTGATGGAAGTCTCTACTATTGCAGACAACATCGGAGCGACCCAAAGCACCGGATATGAGTTTTCTTTAAATACGGTAAATCTTACCGGCCCGTTCAAATGGAACACTACCTTGAATATATCCTCCTATAACGACCGATGGAAAGAACGCAACCCCGATGTAGTCTTGGCGCCTTATGAAAAAGAAGATGCACCTATCCGGGCTATCTATGGATGCGTATCCGACGGTATTCTGCAAATAGGAGAAACTCCTCCTGCCTCCATGCCCGATTTATTGCCGGGACAAATGAAAGTAAAAGACCTGAACGGGTTTGACCCGAACGACGGTTCCAAATTGCTCGGACACCCCGACGGCAAAATAGACGCTGCCGACAGAATCTATTTGGGAAGTACCGACCCGAAAGTTATCATCGGATTCGGCAACATGTTCGAATACAAGAACTTCGATTTGAATATTTTCTTCTATGGCATGTTCGGTCAATACGTGGCCAATCCGAATCGGGCAAAATACGGGCCCTCCGGTTGCGAATACATCTTGCAACGGCAAAACTATTCGAAAGAAGTATTGGAACGGTGGACACCCGACAATCCCACGAACAAATTTCCATCGGGATTTTACAGTGCCTACTACGGAGGAGATGACTGGCTGCTCGAAAAAGTATCGTTCGTACGTTGTAAAAACATAACACTGGGATACTCTTTCCCGCACAAGTGGATACACAAAGTCTTTTCACAAGCCAGAATATACGTCGATGTTGAAAACCCTTTCATCATTACGAACTATCAGGGATTAGACCCGGAGATGGATTCAAAAGGCGGATATCCGTCTCAAAGGACATATTCGATAGGTATAGATATCACATTCTAAAAACACGTACACTATGAAGACAAAATTCAAACATATACTGGTTATTCTATGTCTCTCGATGATTTCATGCGAGGGAAACTTGGAACCGGAATTATTCGATCAAATTACACCCGAAAACTTTTTAACCAACGAAGACGACGTAAAGACTGCTGTCACCGGTGTTTACGCCGAGTTCCGAGGGATATCCGAATGGGGACGGTACAAAACCTCTTGGGGTTCGATAATGACGCTTCAAGAAGTCCCCACCGACCTATGGGCCGCGAATTGGTTCTATAAAGCCCATACAGATTTCATGTGGAAAGCAACCGACTATTTCGTCTGTGAAATATTCGAATTTTTCGTGCCGGCCATAACAAAAGCCACTGCTTTAATTGCACGTATACAAGACGCACCTGTGAGCGACGACATAAAAAATCGATATATTGCCGAATTGAGAGTAGTACGGGCGCTCTGGATGTACGATCTGTTCGACCTGTATGGGCCGGTTCCGGCAATCACCGACCCCGAAAAAATACTTAATCCCACTCAGGACTTTACGGTAACTCGCCCCTCTCGGGAAGAATACATCACATTTGTAGAAACCGAATTGAAAGAAGTAATCAATGCCAAAATTTTGCCTGTCGCATGGACAGGTAGCGACTACGGTCATGTAAGTCAGGCAACGGCTATGATGGTACTGCTCCAACTATACATGCACGAAGGAGGCTACTGTCGGAACAAACACGTCGGCGACTATCTGGATTATTTCAAAAAGGCCGAACAGGTAGCCAAAGACATCATGGATTTACAATATTATGAATTACAAGCTGAATTCAAAGACATTTGGAGTCCTCAAAACCAACACAACAACGAAATCATTTTCGCTCTTCCGAGTTTTCCCATTCCGGTAATGGGGAACAACTTTCTTGCCCATGTACTACCCACCGATTACAAGTCCCAGCAAGGTATCCCGCTGACCGGTTGGAATGGATTCAGAACCCCGTGGGAAGTATACGACTCTTTCGATCCGGCCGATAAGCGCAGACAAGTACACAAAACCGAATACTGGAATGGGAAAGAGATGGTTACAGGACGTACCGGAACTCTCGAATATGGAGCTTTGCCTATGAAATATCAGGAAAATGCAAATACCGACGGGACGAATGATGCATCGGAATATGTCATCTACCGATACGCCGATGTCATCATGTTACGTGCCGAAGCTAAAAACGAAATTTTTGGCCCGGACGGAGGAGGCACACCCACGGCCAAAGAACTCCTGCACCAAGTCTGCCGCAGAAGTTTCGACAATTACGACCAAACCGACCACAAAAAGAAAATAGACCAAATAACCGACAAAGATGCTTTTCGCGCTCATCTGCTTCAAGAAAGAGCTTGGGAGTTTATTTGGGAAGGTAAAAGAAGAAGCGACATGATACGACACGGCGTATTCATTTCCAATGCAATCAGCCGGGGTAAAAATCTGGCGAAAGACTACCACGAACTATATCCTATTCCTCAACAAACGATTTATGAACTTAAAATAAAACAAAATGATGGCTACTAATCAAAGAAATCTTTTGAAAAAAGCGACTTTCTGGTCTTTATGCTGCCTCCTTTTCTCTGGACCGATATCTGCCCAAAAGGTATATCCGGCATACGGGTTAAACGACTTTGTAGAAACCGCCGATCCCGAAACCTACGACAGCAAACAGTGGGACGACCTTTCTTCGGGACTTCACGCCGCATGGGGGTCGATCGATACTTTATACAAAAAAGGAAATGTCCCCGCAAATAAAATAAAACAAACGAAAGCCGTCGTATGGAAAGGCGAAAAAGTAAACTTCATCGCATTGGCTTACACCAAAAACGAGATAAAAGACGTAAAATGCGTTACCTCCGATTTAAAAGGTATATCTTCCATCATTCCGGCGGGAAATGTCAAATCGAACTTTGTCCGATACACACTCTCCGACAAGTTCAAAATTTCAGACGAAATATTGGCTTGTGCCGCTCGAACGCCGCATAAAACAGAAAACAGCCACCTCGTGCCCGATGTTCTCGATTATATCCCCCAAATGACGATACCGGGAAGAACCACTCGACCGATATGGATTACAGTAGAGATTCCGCGAGACATACCGTCGGGAGAATATACGGGAGAGATATTTATTCGTTCGGCTGCGGGTGAAGACCAAATACTGTCTTTGACCGTAGAAGTACTCGACCACATAGTCCCCGCACCGAAAGATTGGCAATTCCATCTCGACCTTTGGCAAAACTGTGTTTCGGTAAAAAGGTATCATAAGCCTACCCTATGGAGTGACGAACACTTCGAGATACTGGCAGAGTATTTTAAAATATTGGCCGATGCCGGACAAAAAGTTTGCACCGCCGTAATCAACCACGGAGGACAAAGTTTCGACGACTGGTACGAAAGTATGATTCTATGGACCAAAAAAGCCGATGGCACTTGGTTTTATGATTATACGGTGTTCGATAAATTCGTGAATATGATGGCTTCGATAGGAATCGACCAGCAAATCAATTGTTACTCGATGTACCCGTGGGGAGCTACACGTTACTTCGACGAAAAATCAGGCGATTGGATTTCTATACAGCCGGAACCCGGCACTCAGGAATTTGCAGATTTTTGGAGACCCTTCCTCCTCGATTTCCGGAAACACCTCAAAGAAAATGGCTGGTTCGAAAAAACAGCTATCGCTATGGACGAAAAACTCGAACCCATTATGGCCGGAGTAATCTCTTTCATCAAAGAGACAACCCCCGACTTCAAGATAGCATTGGCCGGGGGTTATATCCCCTCCTTGCAAGAAGACATATACGATCTGTCCATCTTTGTGGGTCACCCCACTACATCGGAGAACATGCAGGCTCGAATCGCACAAGGTAAACCCACGACATTTTATACGAGCTGTTCATGGCCCGAACACCCCAACCAGTTCACATTCTCGCCTCCTGCCGAAAGTGCTCTTGTCGGGTGGTTCGCATACGCTCAGGGATATACAGGATTCTTGCGTTGGGCCTACAACATTTGGGTGCAGAACGTTCTCAAAGATACCCGCTGTGCATCGGCTCCGGCAGGCGACCAACACATGGTATATCCCGGACCTCGCAACTCTGTAAGAATGGCCCGCCTACGTGAAGGCATCCAAGATTATGAAAAGTTACGAGTCATTATGGAACGCCTGAAAGGGCTGGGTACGCCGGAAGCCAACGAAAACATTCAAAAACTGCAAAGAGTATTGCAAACATTCTCATTGGGAGAAATCAGCAAAGAGACCGACAACCGCATCACGAGCTTGGTGAACGACGCAAAAGCCGTACTGACCGAAGTCGCAAAAGCAACGCCCGTAAACATGTCCAATCTGGTGATTCCATCGAAAGACCGCAATACAATCGAAATTTATCCCAATCCCACGGACGACAAACTGTTCATCTCCTACGATGGGGATACAGAAAAGATAAGCTATCAAATATGCTCCACTTCGGGACAAGTATTGCAAACATCGAACACGAAACCCGTCTATAAATACATAAACATCAAAAATATACCATCGGGTAACTACATTATAAAATTCAATGTCGGATCGCAAGTTATCAGTAAAAAATTCATTAAAAACTAACCTTAAAAAACAAAATCGTATGAAACCGAAAAAAATTACTTCATGCATGTTATTTGCCATGATTTTCAGTTGCGGAATGTCATTACAGGCTGCAAACATCAAAGCTGTCAACTTTATCCACGACAACAGCATCAGAGGCTGTGATATTCACCTGTCACAAGAAGGGAACAAGTACTTCGCCGATGTCTACAACCAACAACAGACCATCGAAATGTGGGTGCGTATAAGCGAAACCCTCGACGCGCAAGGCGGCGTATTGATAAGCACTAAAAGTGCATTCGTCGATGATCCTGCCAATGACAACAAATCAGGGGGCTACGAACTGATGCTGCAACCCAACGGCTGGGCGAGAGCTACATTCTGTGTCGGTAACGGAGGTAACGAACCTAAATGGGTCAATACTCAGTTACAAGCCGGAGAATGGGCAAAACTGTCTATGGTGATAGACAGGAACAAACTGATCTGCTATAAAAACGGAGAAAAAACGGTGGAGGAAACTTTCAGCGCACCGATAGCTGTTGGCACAGGAGACCTCACATTGGGTGCCAATCCCAACTGGGTAGACGGCGAAAAATTTCAAGGAATGATAACCGATGTCAGAATTTGGACGGTAGCCCGCACAGAAGAAGAAATAAAATCCGATTTGAATTACTATTTCGCCTCAAAAAAAGAGAACCTCTTTCTCAACTGGAACATGCAGGAAGGAGAAGGCACGACATTGAAAAACTTGATGCATTCGAGTAGAAACCAAGCCTCGATAGTTTTAATCAACGACATGGACGAAACAGGAATCGAATGGGTGGACAATAGCGGCTGCCCGATATACGAGGAAGGATCGTCGAGCATAGAAACTGCTCGGCAAAAACAAGCGGCCTATATCAGCGGAGACAATATTCTTATCGACGGTGAAAATATAAATGGAGCAGCACTATACACGATAGACGGAAGATTGGTCATGAGCATTTCATCACATCATAACACCTGTCTCTTATACACATCTCCGAGCCCACGAGACGTAGAGGAATCTCG